>Ga0065711_1002902_pt1 | contig 55703 bp, 29 predicted proteins | sample Hoacrofraction12_FD_59098 | JGI IMG/M metagenome (GOLD analysis project Ga0065711, IMG submission 59098) | Hoatzin crop microbial communities from Cojedes, Venezuela - Epithelial fraction 12 v2 (version 2) | ecosystem: Host-associated > Birds > Digestive system > Esophagus > Crop | place... | reverse complement strand
ACGAGCGCCAGGCTCAGGCACTCCCTGCAGCCAGAGACCTGGACACCCACGTTCTTGCGTGGGGCCTCCGTCTGGGTCCCCACACTCCTTCGAGCAACAGCTTTACCACGCGTCACTGAAATGTGCAGCGTTAAAAATTTCAGTCACACATGAGCGTGGGTCGCTGTACCAAATACTCAAAACTTCGTGTGAGTCGGGTCTGATTTTAAGCATTCGAACACAGTTCTCCTGAGTTTAGAATAGCTCAGCTCAGTCCAATCTCAAAATTAAGGCCGTATTGAATGGGCATCAGTTCTTATGCGTGCAGGGAGCAAATCACCTACATTATTTGTTAGGATTTCATATAAATTGAAGGTGGCCATTTTTCAGTGGCCTTTTGTAAGAATCTGAAAACACTTTTCCAGCTCTCCATCAAGAATGCCACAGTTTTATTAATAAATGGTTCCTACAGGGTACGTTTTTCTGACCCGTGTATTCAGTAATGTGGTGGCATTTGCCCTGGAGAGCTGAGAACTGTCGTTTCAACGTCTTCTCCGTTCTTCACTGGCAAGAGGCATACACTGTTACTTCCACTGATGGGACAAAAGAATCTTGTGCCAAATTCTGATCTGATTAGACGTGTTCTCGTTATACAACAGAAAATGCTACAAAACATAGATATTTTAATCATAACTTTATCAATTGCAGTTAGATTCCCAAACCACGTATTTCAAGGTACATAACTTGTTTGCAGCTGACTTACGAAGGTCGCTGCCCTTTGAAGATGTCCTCCAAACTGTACGGGATCCTTCCAGAAAAGTCATGATTTTTCAAGCCTTCACCGAAAGCATTTGTTTCACCCTTCCATGGGAAGTTTTGATGGCATTACAAGCCTACCCATCTGGACAGGGCATTTATAATCCACCCAAGAAAATATCCTTCCTCAGAGAGTCGGCAGAAAATAGTGAACTCCAGAATGACAAGTAACGAAGAGACTTGGTCAGCCTGTGGTATTTATTCTGTCTCCTGCTTGTAGTAAAATGCCATTTTTTGGGTGGTGTGTCTCTGCTCCAGGTGCAACGTAAAATACCTGTCATCCTTGTCGATGAATGAGGTCACAAGCCAAATAGCCGTATGGTTAAATTACTCACTACAGAAACCTGCTCTTTAAATTTTCTTTCCCTCTCTTTTCTGTAGCCCACGTTCCCCAGCCGTGATGTATGAGAAACCTGTTGACCATTTCAGAGTAATTTATAACTGAGCTGAGGAATGATGCACCTATTAATTTTTATTATTTGAAATATTAACCTCCTTTCAAAGCAAGTATAATAAATAAGTGTCAGTAGCATGAATGGCAAACACGCTGCTCCCTTTTGCCATGCCCTTGGAAGTCTGAGTTGCAGTAACGAGCAAACCTTATTCCTTGTGCTAAAGCTCTGGCTGCCGGCTGACACGGGCTCAGTACTGCCCGGCTGTTTGCAGGGTGACATGTTCTTTGTCTCGGGAGGGACGGGGCCGAAGCCAGGCAGGTGACAAGTCGGCAAAGGGAGGGTGCTGGTGATCTGCCAGCGGGGCTCACCGCCGGCCTGCCGCGGACTTTGCGAGGCAGGTGTTGTTTTCTCTGATAATAGCTCTAAATGCAGCACGCTATTCAGAGACGTTTTCCTCCTGCTCTGGGGTGGGTAAGCAGATAACTAATCGCATACCAGAGAGCATATTTTAAAGATCTAAAATCTGAGTCGGCAAGGCAACCCCGAAGAAGAGCCTTGTATGTATGCACATTGCAAAAGGATCTTGGCAATGTAGCAGCATTCCGCTCTTCTCAGCACACTGTTGGTCCCGACGCGTGCTCATTGCACCTGGGGACCTCAGAAAGGACCTTTCTACCTTGCCAGAAGGAAAACAGAGTTCTGCTGCCTGTTGGTAGCAATTTCTGGCTTGTTAACATTTCCTCTTGCTGCATACCATTTTTAAATAGCCATTCCCTCCCAGATCCTGGTTCTTATCGACCCTCTCTGCCCCATTACCATTTGGAGAAGGTTTCACAGGCCAAGGTCCTGCCTCAAGCCGTGGCAATGTCTACTTGAAGCTCTTTCCCAGAGGGCTGATCTGTGTCCTCACCCTCCTGCTCCACATCTTGAGGAGCTGACAGGCCATCCTTAGGAAAGATTCCTAAGCTGAAAATAAGGATGTAGCTCAGTTACCGCTCCCTTACTTGCCTGCGTAATTTTTTTTGCTGTTAAGCGCCTCTGCCAATGGCTTTTCATTGCTGGGGGGCAGGGAAGCTGGAAGCTGTCAAATGCAGTAACATGGATGGAAAAACATCTCTGTCTCTAAACCAGGGCCACATTTATGACCAATTCTTTTTCCTCCAGACATTATCTGCTGTTATCTGGAAGCAGGTGTAATAGAACAAGAACAAATAGCTGACAATTAGTGGATAAATTCTGCTGAAGAAGGAATTGAAGAAATTACCTGATTAGCAGTGCCATATTTATTTTTAAAAATAAGAAAGAGGCTACTTTAAATGGGGTGCATTTAATTACTGTACAAATTCCAAGTCATCCCAGTTGGGAGCGGGAAGAACATGATAGAATTACACCATTAAGCATCTGAGTAGGTGAAAGGATGTACATTAAGTGCTCATTTAATCAGTATGGTTGCAAACTGTTCAGAGGCTGGTTGTATTGTACAATGTTTTCACAGTCACAATATCTACATTATTGATAATACAGTATAATACTACTTAGGACAGAAGTCCTAAGGAAGGTCTTGAGGAACCAGGCAAAGGGACTTAACCGCTCGTATTGCATGAGATGTACGATGAAGGGAATAATAACAAGAAAAACATGAAGTCCTTACCAAAAGATATGCTTAACAAAATATTTGGGTTAGTCAGTCATTATCTTATAATAAAAAAAAAATCTCCAAAGGAAAGCAAATGAAAAGAAAAAGTTATCTTTTAAATAGGCATTAAAATGCTAATGTTTCATGCGTGTAATGAAGGTTTTAATAAGACTAGATGATGAGAATAATTGTGACTGGTAATGCACCAGTTCCCATTTTAGCTGCCGTTTTAACAAGACGTTTTGTGGTTCTGTCGGCCTGTTGGAGCTCTGTTGATCCCAATATATTTCATTTCCTTGCCATGTCTGCCTGTGTGAGGTAATATCGTTCTGAACTGAAGTGCCTCAGCCTCTGTGAAAGTGCTGGAGCTGATCTTTAATCTTTTCTCAGAATGGATTTTTCAAAATTATTTTTAAGTGAGCTTTTAGTGCTGGTGAAAGGTGTGAGATGTATTTATTCACTTTCTTCCTCTTTTCTCTCCGCGTCAGGACATGAGGTGCATACCTCATTACAAATGACAATTTTCTAGATAAAAAATTTCTCCCATTATATCACAGACAGCAGTAGCACAGACTTGCCCATACTAACTCTGATAGCTCAGACTGTGAGTATCTCAGCACAATATGTTATGCTTCATGTGAGGGAAATAACTTTGTAGATGACTTTTGCAGAGCCAGGAGAATACCAGACCAATCTTCTTCTCCTACTCTGTCATGTTCATCTTTAAATATTATATGCCTTTACATTCCTTCTGCCTGTCAGTTGGCACTGATTTCAAGCTAATACTTCAGCAAAGACGCTTGCCCACTAAAATACGATCTGAGATTTCTTCGTTGTTTCAGAGCGGCAACAGAAGTCTAGGGAACATCAGGCTGTCCTAACAGTGGTTTGATTTGAGCTGGTAAATTCTGTATTCCATATTGATGCTCTCCTATTTGGTTATGCAAGGGGGGAAAGACCACATACAACACACAGACACACACAGAGTCTTTACGTATTTACCGTGGGCTGTGGGCAGCACCGCGCGCCTTGGGGAAGGAGCTGCACAGGCTGAGAAGAGTTTGCACCTAGCAGCCTTTCTGGCTCTGGGCTGCTGGGGAAGTGAGGAGGGTAGGAAGAAGTGGAGTCAGCCAGCCAGCTGAATTTCACAGTGTCACGTCTGTGTCAGGGACTGTCAGCTAAGGACTACAGACACTGATGACCTCTCTCGCAAGTGACAAGACTTGAACCTGCTGGCCCAGAGGTAAAGGAAGGACTTTGCTGCCTGCGTAGAAAGAAGCCCGTGGACAGGAGTGAATGCCTGCTTTGATTGCACCGCAGTCAGATCCGTGAAGAGCTGCTGAAGTGGAAGGTTATGTCTAGAGGAACAGTGTTGCAGGGTAGCAGGTCAACGGACAGATGGATCTAACACATAAAGAGGGATCATTAGGGGATGATGTTATTTAAATTTAAATGTTCACTCCAAGAATAGCAGGTTTTTTGTTTTGTGTTTGGGGGTTTTTTGCCTATTTTATACAAACATTGGCTACAAGTCCATTTTGTACAAGATAAAAGTCTGATTTTTTTACAGTATTAGGTTGGGAGAACTGACAAAATTTCTTGTTCCCGTGGGAGACTTTGAACTTGCGATTGTGGTGTCGAGAGACACTGAAATTTCCACCCAGTATCCTCGCACTGGAGTTCTCGCAGAACAACAGCGGCGGTTTTTGGGGAAGCTTGGTTTTCTTCACTTTGTGTGACAGGTTAGTGATGCACCAAGTGGCCTTACGTAGCACAGAGCGCCTTATAAGGACCTCTAAAAGTGTCATGAATGGTTCTTCTAGCTTATCTGAATGTGTCTCTTTTCGTGTGCATAATCGCTGGTCCCTGAAGTATTCCACCTGTTCCCAGCGGGAGGTGGGAGACAGCGGTAGGAAAAGTGGACTCCTAAACCTCTGCCTTGTGCCCTGGCTCCTTCTCTTGCAGCAGGATGTATTTGTGAGCTGGACTTCTCCAATGGAAGTACAATTTTGAGCCAGGCCAATCTCGCAGAGGAAAAAAAAAAAGTGACTGAATATTTGTATGCCCAAAACCCTAGAAAAATTCTGCAAGTTGATGATTTGTTATGAAATATATGTTGAACTTCACCCAAAGAAGCAGTCTCATCTTTGAAAACATATTAAAAGGGAGTAAAGGGGTAATTTAATTCTATAAATGCACATATCCCAAGTGATACAATAAGTGATATCTAATTTAATTCTCTTTTGCACTGTGATTTTCAGTGATTTTTGCATGACAAGAATGTCAACATGTACCTCAAAACACAGGTAAATTTCTCACAGCCGTGCAAAATAGTTTAAATAGCAAAACTCCCTTTTGCTTTATTTTCACCTATAAAAATGAGAGCGTAAAACCCACTTATTTTTCATCTAAATCTGTGTAAAAATGATGTCCTGTGGAGAAAATGGGGGAGAGGAGGTGGAATCCCTGCCCTTACCATCAGAGAAATGAATGGTTTAATTCAGGCCAGGGTGGGGATCCTTCCCCTCTGCTCAGCACTGGTGAGGCCACATTGGAGTCCTGTGTCTGGCTGTGGGCTTCCCAGTACAAGAGAGGCTTTATCGAAGCAAATCCAGTGGGAATAATGGAGGTAGAGGAGCAACTGTCCTGTGAGGAAAGGCTGAGAGGTCTGGGATGGCTCAACCTGGAGAAGAGAAGGCGCAGGGGGATCTTATCAATATGTGTAAATACTTGATGAGGAGGCAGTGAAGAAGATGAAGCCATAGGTATCCAGTGACAGGGCAGGAGGTAGTGGGCCCAAATTAAAAAAAAGTCTGAACACGAGGAAACACTTTTTTACCTTGAGGGCGGTCAAGGAACAGGTTGCCCAGTGAGTTTGTGGAGTTTCCATCCTTGGAGACATTCAAAGCACAGCTGCTCATGGTCCTGGGCAAGCTGCTGCAGGCCCTTTCTGAGGAGGGGGGGGGTAGACGAGAAGATCTCCTGAGGTCCCTTCTAACCACAGTGGCTCTGTGATTCTGCGATGACAGTGAGGACAGTCTATCCAAACACACCAGACAGCATAGGTGTACGCTGGATAAAAAGGCACCCTAGCTAGTTCTGCTGGTGCCAGCTCAGACACTGGAACGGCACGAGTACATGGTGTCCAAGCCCCCAGTCAGAGGAGTCCTTAAAGCTGGGCTGTGCCGCTGGAAACAGGGTGTTCTGCTGCTGGTGAGGGTGGGCTGGAGTCCGTTCCCTGGTGTGCTGCGTGCATACAGCCTGTGAGGTTCCTGTTAGCTTGTCCAAACTCAATTATAATGGGCATCATTTACTTCCCTGGAGATATCAAAGCATTTCAGTCATTTCAGAGAAGTAAGCTCCTGTATTGCAATTTTCACCTCCAAATTTCAGTCATCTTGGGCATAGGGGCAATCAACGAAGAGAATTGAGGAAACCTGATATCCTTTATCTTGCTTCTGGGCACTACATGATCTGTGTGGTCACAAGGCTCTATAGTTCTGACTCTAATTGAGGTTATGCTAAATAGTCTGAGAAACATGAACTAAAATACAGGTTTCATCTATTCGTGATATTGCAGACGTGATGTAATACGTTTTAAAAGTACTGGGATGGCTGCTCACTGAGGCTTTCAATTCCACTTGGAATCACATAAAAATGGGTGATAAAAGATATATTTTTAAAAATTACACAAAACTTGTTTGCTATTACTTGGGAAAAGACAAAATATACCTCAGTGGCTTCTCATTTGAATGTATTATATACCTTTTTGTTCCACATCCAAAAAACCTTTTGATTTTCTTCTTTTATTTCAGTCAACTGATAGACTAATATTTTTCAATAAGCCACAATAAATGATACAAAAAGATTAGGTGCATTACTTTGATAGCTTGTGATAGAAATGTATTACCAGCATAGCACAGGAAAGCTACAGCGAACTGCTTCTCCTCAAAAAAAAAAGGTCTCTCAACACTCACTAAGCCAGCAGGTCAATATGATGAGTAGTGAAAGAAAACTTGGTAATAAATTATTTGGACAAGAGCCTCAAAAGTTTCAGGTACAGCGAATTGCAAAGGGCAGTGGCAGAGAGTTGAGGAATTTTAGACTCTATTTACTTGAACTCTATAGGGTTTCCAGTCTATATATAGATAGTAAGAAGGGTGACTGTTTGACAGCACAAAAATGGCAGCGTGCGTGTGTGTGCGCACAGGCTGATGGCTGTTCCCTGCGTCTGCCACGGGCGGTGGTGATTTTCAGTCCCCAAAGCACTCATGAACATGGCAGAAAACCTGAGAGAAGCCAAATGTTCACAAACTTAATGGCTCACTGCTGCTGGAAGAGCAGCAACTGCAAAACAAAGCCTCTTAATACGTAGTTTGAAAGGTTTGAACACAGAATGCAGACCCTAAGCCAAAATGTATTTAACGAAATGTCCCCTGTGTAAACGGCGACAAGTGCTCCTGCAGTGCCTCTTGGTCACAGTAACTACTTGCAAGTCACATTCTTCGACAACGAGAAGTCAAATGACTAAAAGAGACAGAGTGAGAATATAAATTCACGTGTTCTGATCTAGAGTTTGGATTCTGTACTTATGAAAAGCATGTAATAAGTTGGAGTTTTTTACAAAGTATAGCTGGTGTTCATTCTAATGCAACAGATTTTCCAAATCTTTAATTTAGTGAAAAAGACAAACATCTCCAGCTCGCTTGACAAAATGGTACAGGATGGTAGATTTAGTGTACACCTGTGAGATAGAAGGCTTTATGCAAGAGTGTGGATTTGCAAATAATTAAAACATAGTTTTGGAAAAGCTTCACATTAAAAATCCTTTCCAATTCATTTAATCTTACCATCCTTTATTCAAAGATCAGTTATTTCATAATAATATTATGCATGATTTTATAAGCATGGCAGTGGAATGGAGATTTAAAGCTGGGTGTATGAGAGTTTAGAGAGTATCTGTTACTCCTCAGTACGCAGCACAGCAGGGAAAACACATTAAAGAAACAGAGGAAGAAAAGAAAGCAGTGTTTCAAAGCAACAGCCATCTTTATGAGTAAACCACCTCAGCATCTGGAGCCGGGAGCTTGTGTCTTCCTTGTATCCCTGTTGATATGATCTGCATCCTGCAGGCGCTTGAGGATCATCAGTTCGCTGTTCACCTCACTGGATCAGGCAGAGAAACAAACCCTCTGCACAAGCACAGAAGATGAGGGGAAAAAAGGAGGAAGAACTCAGTAAAAAGATTTTCTTCTTTTTGAAATCTGAGATGGTAGATTGTGGTCCTCACCTCCCAACAGAATATGAGAGACACTGCAGACCTTCACTCCTTCCTCATCCACTCTAACACTCCTAGCAACAACAAAAAAAACCCCAAAACTGTGCCCTATTTAGGACAGAAACGAATTCCAAATTGTTGCAGCAGTGTTGCTTCTATTTACCAGCACTAATTATAACCATCTTATTCTAGATTTGTTTTGATTCTTAGACTTTCATCTCACTCTTTCTTCCTACTCAGGATCAATACCCGGCTTTCTTCCCCAGTACCTTCAGCTCAACTGGATAACAGCTACAAATACGCTTCCTAAACAGGAGAATCTGAGTAAAAGGACTGCCATGTACCCGCTAGATTAGATGAAAGGTCTCCCCGGTTCAGTATCCGTCTTACTGCTGAAAACGGCCATTAGTGGGTGCCAAGGGAGGCACAGGAAAATAGCTGGCGTTCCTCATAGTGTTCTCCCACGCTTTTGGGGTTTCTCAGACATATCTGCTACCTTTAAGGTGAACCATCCTGGACACGTTTTGCTGTCATGAAAATAAGAAGCTGGGAGATAGCTGGTGGTAGTGTAGTAAACGTGATACTTCATTCAGACATGGCAGGATTTTATGGAATGGGAAGTAGTTTTATGTCATCTTCAGATAAATCAGATCTATTTTAGACCAGCTTGACTGGAAAGGTTGTGTAGTCTCCATCTGTGGGAATATTCGAAACCCGACTGGAGGTCGTCTTGGCAGCCTGCCCTAGGTGACACTGTAGACCAGGGTGGTGCGGGGGGGGGTGGTGGGGTGTATGTGTGTATCATGCCAGTAGTCAAGGAAGGTTATCTTCTACTGCGTACATGCTTGTGATCAGTTTTTCGGGTTACTGTCTGACCCTGCAGTATAGCATAGTCAGAGGCAGCAGCATAAAAATAACTATTCTGAGGTTTCTTTTACACCTGACTATACACCATTCATAGCACTAATTGATAGAATGGAAATGTGCAGCGTGGATGAATTAGGATAATCCTATTATACATTTCTGCATATCCTGGGTTTTTTAAGAAACGTTGCAGATCCAAAGAGATTTCATTTAAAGACACAGTGTTTTCATTTAGCTCTAATGGTGTATGGTGAAACTACTAGAAATGAACTTTTAGCTTAAATTATAATGTGGATAACCTTATTTCATGAGTTCTTGGGCTGTGGCCCAGAAGGAGTTAAACATAAAACATGAGTGAATTAAAGCATGTCTTTTCCCACTTTGGCAATTCATATTGAAATGTTGTTCAAAAAGGCCTTAACACTAATCACAGTGCCCAGCTGCACCACCGTGCAGGCAAAAATATTTGTGGCAAGGTCTAACAAGAGTGACCTTTTGTTGCAGCATCACACAAGGACAATCTAGCACCCACCCAGACTGGCAAACCTCTTCCTAAATCTCGGTTCCAGGCTCTCCGATTTCAAAATCAGATTTGAAATCCCTCTGTAAGGAAAGCTAAACTGTTCTGTCTGACCGAAACGCTGGGGGACTTGAAGAATCCAGTAAGAGAGCGGCTGGTAACATCTTTAAGCTCCCCAGCCCTGTTCCTGACCAGAATGCTAACAGTAATCTTCATGATATTCAACAAAAAGACCACATAAAGTACTTGCTTTTATTGGCCCTCGTCTTTATTCTTTTGGTCCTATAGAATAGCTAGTTTTAGATTCCCAAACCCTAACCTTAATTAGAATTATCACATTGGCTGTGATGCTAAAAGGCATCGTAAGGCTTTATGTCACAAGAAACCCCCAGCTCTAATAGCCTTCTTCCTGTCTCTAGTAATGATACAAAATTGAATTGAACAAAATTGAACAATTTCACTTTTCAAGCTTATTTCCCAAAGGCTTCAGTCCAACACTCCCAGCATAAGCTCTCCATCTAAGTCAGTGGGTGGGAAGTACGAAATCAAGTAATAAACTGAGCTCTTGGAGCTCTAATTTCCCAAACCCAGCTGTAACCTAATCTACGTTGTAACTAGAGAAGAAGTAGAGAATATAAAGCCTCTGCAGACAGCAGCCTGCTTTCTGCCCCTAGAGTTGCCGGAGAATCCAAGAGCAGGCTGGGCTCCTGAGGTTTCACTTTTCCAGTTGCTAATCTGTATCCTGTTAAAATGCAAGAAACCGTTCCCGTACCAAAGGATGAAGAAAAAGGAGTCACATTTTTGGTTTCTGCTCTTTTCCTGGTTTTGTAGGCCTTGGAGAATGCAGTCACGGGCTGGATTCTTGGGGGTTATGTTTTGAAAGCAACGCTCTCACCGCAAAGCTCACTTTATCATCATATAGGCAACATGGATCTAGGTGAAAATGCAGGAATTAGGCACTGGCCAGTACAAACAGCAATCTGCTTCCCGATTTGGTGGGTTTAGAAGATTGCAAAAAGAGGCCAGCTCTCAATCTGAAAATCTAACTCAAATCCTGAAATTAGTTTGCATCAGGGTAATATTCCTCTGCTAAATGACAACAAATCTGTCTGTTCTTTATTGAAAACAGTTTTTAGTGGGTGTAAGAAATTCAGTAATAAATGGGACTCTGCAGTGTTAGATCGCCAAACTCTAATCCACCTAGTATTATATTTAGGTGATATTAACCTACGATAAAAGGCAACATAAGGCATTAACCATTTTTGGCACAGCCCATTTCCTAACTTTCAGGGCCCAGAGGCATCTGGCAGAAAAAGTGCTTCTAAATATCAACGATAATGTCTTAGGCCACCCTGCTATAGTAGAAATAGAAGGCTTTGATGATAATTAGTGGTAGTCTTTTTTCTGCTCTGAGGGTTTTTCCACACACAATATAAACTGACTGCACAATTTTGAGTCCAAAACCTAAAATCTATCCTTATCAAGAAGCTGAAATGTCGGATAAAATTTTGTCCTAAAGTGATACCGGCCAGCCCCCTAACCCTCAATCTCAAATTTTAGACCACTTTAGTACAAAAAAATGTTTTTTGGCCCCTAATGTATACCAGCTCATTCCCTGACACTGAGGCCCTTGCTGAAGACTGCAATAAACCTTCAGTCGTCTGTTTTTCTTAATCTAATCTTAATGCTGATCAAATTTGAGAGGCATCACTACTCTTTCTGCTAATCCTCTTCCTACCCTGGGGAATCTGGAAGCATATAGGAACAAACTGGGCTACTGAGCCTTTATATTTCCTAGCCCTAACCCTTAACACTAATTTGTATCATAGTCCAGATCTGCATACCTACACTAGAACTTTGATATCCTCCTAAATCCATGCTAGGATTTACCCAAACACTGAGGGCTTTGCAGAACCCACAAATGGTGTGGGGTCCTCACTCTAAATTCTAAAACCCTTGCCACAAAAAATGTAGAGCAAGCAACCTCATCAATATAGTGAAAAATAGGATATGACTTTCATCCAACCCGTTCATAATTCTCATAGTCCTGCAGCATCCAACAGTATAAATTGATTCTTCTGTATTTAGCTACTCTCATCTTACCTTCATTGTAACCCTAACCAGTATCATATCCATAAAGTAAACAGTAGCACCTAGAAAATAAATGGAATAAGCAACGCAGATGTCAACTGAGATAAGACAGTTTGCTAACTGAAGAGCCCGCAAGCACCCAGCAATGAAGTGGGTTCCTTAGCGGCTGGAAACCTCAGCCCTCCCATAGCCCAAGCCCTGGCCCTTTTTCCAGCCAGTAGTTATGCACCCATACATTGAAAGCTGTGACAAGGCTTAACTTTTCCCTAGTTTAATAGCCCTGCAGCGTCTAGCCATGACCAGGGTATGAAATCAAAGCTATAATTACAACTATGTAGGCTGCACCTACAGCAAAATCCAACTTAAGGCAAGGACTCCCAATGATAACCGCTTATCTATCTACGGTAGCTAAGGAGAAGCTAACAGAAAATGTGTCCTTCACATCTTCTTCCCTCACATCTTAACCCTAACCAGGGTCATAACCCGGATGTGAATTACACCCAGGTAGCTGATAGCTACAACAAAACTTGATATATGATATAAATCTTTGATAACAACAGCTTTCTTCCTGTGCCTGCACACTGAGGTGAATCCTGCATTAACCTCAGCTATTCAAGCCTCTTTTCACACAATCTGCCCCCAATACACTACCTGCACACACGCAGCACAGCTGGCTCCTAACCTGCAGTTTCCAAGGCTTTTTCACTGGACTTCACCATTTGTATTTCCTGTGATACAACCTGAAAATGAAAAAAGTTGGGCTAGTTGTGCTTCTCTGTTCCAAAAAAAGATGCTGAAGAACATCTTTGTTAAAAAGGAATGTGCTCATGTCTCAAAAAATTCTGTGACTTAGCATGAAGTACTCAAAATCAGAAATTCTTTCGGAGAGCTACGTAAAGACGTACACTACCTCAGCTGCAGCTCGTGGATGAAATAATGGGTGGCTGTCAGTACGTTCACTGGAAATAAAGCCCGACAAGAAGAGCCTGGAATTCCCAGCTAGGTCTGGCCTGAGTCTCAACACCGAAAGGACCAACAGATAAGCTTACTAAACACTTTCTTTCTATAAAGATTTTCTCTCTTCCCAGAGGAAAAAATAATTCAGCCAGCAACTGTAATCTATTCAGCAGACTGGAATCAATAATCGGCAGGAAGCAAAATAATAAATAACACTGCCCTGCTGGATAGAAAGAAATGGAAATAAGATTTCTGGTGCAAATGAGGAATGACAGAAGCAGGGGAGGAAAAAAACCCATGCCATGTAACTCCATTTGCAAGAAAATGGAGTTCACCTGCAATCTTACTGTGGAAGAACAAAAACATGAGGAAAATACCTTTGCAACATCTTCTGAACAGAACGTATTTTCTTTAGCATAGAAACATAACTGTTCGGTGAAGTAGCTTTTATTCCAGTGCTAGGACTTGGACAGGCTGCAGTGTTTTTCATTTCACGGTTACAAATTGTCTCATTATCAGTCAAACGGTGAAATTCGGAGCTGTACAACTAGGATTGGAGCCCCGCTGAACCCCGTTGTTTGGCCTTGGGAAGCACCCTGAGCCTGCGAGTTTGATCCAGGATGGACTTTTCTTCTCCCCCAGAAGCTCAGTTGCTTCAACCGCGCAAGGTGAAGGGCACAGCCTTCAGCTGGGCTGGGGCGGGGAGAGAGCCGTGCTCCAGGCTTGGCACTTCACGTCTCTCTGCCTTTTCCTATTTGTAGTATTGGATGGCAGATGGAATAACATGATAGCATTTATTATAGTAAGTTAATACTGATAGTATTATAATAATGCCGACTACACTTCCCTTGCAAACTACATGGAGATTTATATGTCATAAGCATGGGGAAAACTAGAGGATGCTACTGAGAGGAATAAAAGATTCTAATTTTGAATTCAGCAGTCATACAGTCTTTGCAATTAGGATTCATTATTTCTTACATCCTAGCATGTTAGTGTTACACATTGTTACACTCCGTGCTTTGAGAGTCTCCAACCTACAGAGGCAGCACAGTTTAACAGATTTGTCTCTTATCTCTTTTTGTTTTTATTTTCCAAAGGAGACCACCATCAGAAGTGAGGATTGCCAAGCCCGGATCTGGTTAAGCCTGTCCTGTGAGATTGCAGTAGTACAGACATGCCTGCCTGCCCAGGGGTCCTGCTGGACCGGGGCGAAATGGGCAGACCTTGACAAGGTGAGGCTCTTAAACGACAATAAAACTGTAAGAGAAGAATTAAAGCTGCAGAAGCTGTGAATGAATGGCATCTGAACGCTGGCTTTGTGCCATTAGAGCTCAGTATTGTAGTATTCATATTTAATATTTTTCCACAAATAAAAACCTGATAACACTATATGAGGACTCACATGCAGCAGTTGCAATAAGTTTTTTAGCAGAAAGGGTATGGTCACTCAAAATTATGAATATTGAAAAGGTCAAAATAATATTTCACATTATTACAATTGCTGCTCTGCTTATTTGGGACAATGACTCATTATTTTTTTTCCCCCAGCACACAAGAAGAGCCAACATTAATCCATTCTTCTGGTAAAGTTTATGAAGAGAACAAAAATTTTCACAAAATGAATACATTGATATTCCAAGATTCAAACCCCCAGTTTAATGACTCTTCTTTCTAGATGTAACAAGATCTTTCTTGGCTCTCGGCATATAAAATGATCTCTCGGCCGGTTAGAAATGTTGCTGCAGACCTTCCCAGTCAGAGACTAGAGTTCTGGGACTTCATGCTTATTAAAAACAGTAGCGCTCCCTACTAATATTTGAAAGACTTCCTGAACCCTCTTGGTAGGAATAGTGAATGACAAGAGGAGCCCATGTCAGTAAATCTGGAAAAATGTTTCAAGTTAAGAAACATTAACAGACATTGTTCTTCTTCTATTGACAAAGTTAAATACCAAACTTCACAAATTTAGTGCAGAGTCATCTGCACTGCAGGTCAGTGCACAGCTACTTCTCTTTTTCCTAAGTTGTATTTTTTGTTATGTGTTTGCTACAGAAGAGCTAGATGCTCACGTGCATTGGTTTGGTTTCTCTGAAGTGAACTAGCATCTGGTGGGAGGTGATAGAACTACATCTTCCAAGCATGTTGTTAAAGGTTTGAGGGGCTGAATAGATTTCTGTACCTGTGAAGTACTTAGTCCGTTGAAACTGGTAACCATTATAGAAGGATGGAAGGGGGAGGAAACGGTGGAGAGAGGTTTTCACTACAAATAATACGAACATGTATTTCGTATAAACTTGTCCTGCAAATTAATTTTTTTTCTGCAATAATTAAAAAGGCAGAAATAGCTTGAACCCATGAAGCTTCTTCCAGCTTCTGGCTGGCAAGCATAGGAAAAGTGACTTTTGAAATAAAAGGTGGTGACAGAACAGGTCCGTTGAAACATCGTGCTGAGACACCCGTCAAAGTGTGGGAGACTCTGAGAAACGTCCTCTCACAACTGCTGCTATAGTTTCTTGTCTACCCCTCCCTAGAGAAAAACCTCAATGTCTCTTGCAGCTGGAAACTGCTCACAAGGGTGGCTTTTAGGCAGGAAACAATAAACCTCTGGTTGATGTTGCCATGTGTGGTTCATCTCCGGATGACCTTCTGTCGAGGAAAAGCACACCCTTCCTCAGGTCTTCTGGGCAGGTCACCACAGTTTAGTCCGTTTAGCTCTGCTGAAGGACAAAGGCTTCTCTGGGTTGGATTCTCTCCGTTTGATCTCAGGCACAGCTGCAGGAAGCAGAGGACTGTTCCCTGCAAGCATGTCCTGAAGTAGCGCTCGGGACAGTGTCACAGCAGTGACAGGACTGGAAAGAGATGGCATGAGTCATGGTATGGGTAGAAGGTGTCCAGCTGTAGCACTATCGCAGGCCATGCTGAGCACCGTGAACACAGAGCACTGAGCTGTTTTCCATGTGATAGATTTGCATTTTGATTTCTAGCCAGGAACTGGAGCTCATGCAGATGATAACAGATCTCAAATCTAATTTCGCCGAATGAAGTGTATTCATTTTGAATCTAGGAACTGAACTGAAAGCTATGACAATTTATTACTTGCTCAAAATTGATTAAACTTCAGGGAAGGAGAAAAGACCAGAAAATTGCATGTTATTGACATAATTAAAATGCAAAGTTGGTTCTCCTATTTAATTTTTTGTTTTGCTAGAAATTAAAAAAAGCTTGGAAAGAAAGAAGCTTTTTGAGTGAGCAGTTAAACTAATTAAAAGTAATAAATTCCACTATCTTGAGATGAAGGTATAGATCACTTGTTAAGGAAGTTACACAGTGTCATTTACTGACATTAGAGGAGAACTGGAAGCATCAACTGATACGTGAAAGCTAGCAAAATACATCAGACAGCATACAGATTGATTTCTGAGCAACCTCCTTCAGTTTAAATAGTCTGTCTGTTCAATACTGTAGCAAAAACACAGTTTCATTTATGGCTCTGAGAATGGAGACAGAGAGCAGTTAAAAAAGTACCTGCTCGTGTTTGGAAAAAAATGGTGTGTGGGCAACACACAAGTGGATACAGTCTTAATTTGGGTCATAAACACGTTGACTTCAGACCGCTTTGTAAAAAAAAAAGAAAAAATCATATCAAAAAAGATATACCAGCAGGTCATAGACAAAGACGTATTTGGAAGGCTGGCTCTTTCTGCTTAGTGGCCAGTTTAACCACGGTGAGCGAGGTGGGTTCAGTCAAAGGTACCAGTCTTTTCAGCCTTAGGAGATCTGTGTAGTTAATTAAATTAACTTAGAAAAATCTCCTAAGAAGATATTTTAGGAACATCGCTACTGAAGAAGCCCTGCTGATGGGCCACTGTCTCTAGATTACAAAATGCTGCACGTCATGCTAAGAACTGCGAGATTTATGGACAACATGCATGGAAGGTTAAAATTCAAGCTACAGAAACATCTCTGAAACAATTTCTTAGATCTGTTAAGAAATGAGATAAATAGATAGAAGCACTGTAAAAAGGAGGGAAAATGAGAAAATTCAGAATCACAACCAGCTGACAGGTTATGGCACAAATTCTGTGAGTCTGTATCGTAGAGCGCAGGATTTGCATCTTGCTGTGTTAACGGAGGGATAGAAATCTGTGTGGGCAGCTTTTCAGTGCGCAGCATTTGGAGAACAAGGGCACTCTATCCTCCTTCATTTCCTGCCCTTCAGGAGCAGACTGCTCCAGTGTGGGTCCCCCACAGGCCAAAGGTCCTGCTGGGAAACCAGCTCCTGCATGGGGTCCTCTCCACGGGCCACAGCTCCTGCCAGGATCCTGCTCCTCTGTCGGCTCTCCGTGGGCTGCAGCTTCCTCCAGGGCATCTCCACCTGCTGCGGCGTGGGGTCCTCCTCGGGCTGTGGGTGGACATCTGCTCCACCGTGGGCCTCTGTGGGCCGCAGGGGACAGCCTGCTTCACCATGGTCTTCACCACAGGCTGCAGAGGAACCTCTGCTCCGGCACCTGGAGCACCTCTTGCCCTCCTTCTGCAGTGACCGTGGGGTCTGCAGAATGGCTTCCCTCACGTTTCCTCCTTCCTCCCTCACCGCTGCTGCGAGGCGTTTTTTACCCTTTGTTAGATACATCTGTTATCAGAGAGGTGCCACCAGTGTCACCAGTGGGCTCGGCCTTGGCCAGCGGCAGGTCCGTTGGGGATGGCTGGAAGCAGCTGTGTCCGTCGCGGGGCAGCCCTGGTCTCCTGTGGCAGGGGCCACCCCTGCAGCCGCCCCCGCTGCCGACACCTGGCTGCAGCCCCAGCAGAGAGACGCGCCACTGCCGTGACCCGCACCGTTCTCCCCGGGTGCGGGGTGACCATGCGTGTCACCCGTGCCTGTGGTTCTGTTCTTGGTCTCAAGCTACTTCACATTTTTTAATTGAAACCTGGCCTTGTGCTTTGCATAAAAAAACCCAGACATCGTTTTGGATTAAAATGCACTTGGATCCCTCAGGGCAGCAGATTAAAGTTGGAAAATGTGAGTCTTAACAGATCAAACACCAGAAGTAAATTAAAACGGAATAAGTTGCTACTTTTAGAGCACATTGCCATAAAGCAAATCTCACAATTAATGGAAGTTTCCCATTAGCCCTAAAGCACTCCAGCAGTCTGGATGCAGCACAGCAGCCCGGGGTCTGCAGCGTTATGTTGGTGACATGCTCCAGCAGTTTAACGCTTGTTGGATATTTCTGGCCAAGGCTGCAGTTCTTTTCTAGGAGCGACGAAGGACTGGTGTGAAAGCAGCCGTGGCAAACCCACGAGCTCCCGAAAAGATCCTCTCAAGGCTTATGACATTGTTTGGGAATCTGAACTTATAATCAACATGCAATCAGGAATATAGGATTTTCTTGTTTTGTGTTAACTCTGCTGTTACAAAATGCGCTTTAATCTTTAGATTAGACATTGCAGGGTATAAAAAAAAGACATAAAGCAAAGCGTGGTGAGATATTTTAAGTGCGGTTGGAGTCTGCCCTAATTACTACCCAGCTCCATTTCCAGTGTAAGTCATACTAAAAATGCACGCGCATGCCCCTCATTGAGCAAGGGAATGCAATTAACTGCAAACATTATAGGGCCTGAAAATAAGAGTTTAAAACTTCTGAATACTGAGCTCTCAGCTGCTAGTTAAGGCGTGCAATCCCAGCGGTCTTCCCGTGTTTCACGGTTTGCGCTGAAAACAGAGAGGCCACCAAAGAGACCTTGGTTTACTGCGTGCAACACGGGTTGTTCCTGATCTCTGTGGGCTTTGGCAGGAAGCTGAGACGAGTTCTGCTGTGAGCGTCGCAGCAGCGAGCGATCGTCGCAGAGATGCCTGTGCTCTGGTGTTGAAGATGCGGGCAGAGCGAATCTGTTCTCCATGTAGCAGTGAGAGGGAACCCTGGGCTGGTGTGTGCTGGGCGTGCTGGATTAGCGGGCTGCGAAGCCCTCAGCAGCCGTGTCCCCAGCTCAGCACACCAGTGGTGGGCCACGGTCGCTCGGTGCTGAGGGGGATGGTGATACGCGGTGTGGCGGACAGACAGGATGGTGATGGGTGGCATGGCATGTGGACGGGATGGTGATACGCGGCATGGTGGACGGATGGGATGGTGATGGGTGGCATGGCGTGCGGACGGGATGGTGATACGCGGCGTGGTGGACGGATGGGATGGTGATGGGTGGCATGGCGTGCGGACGGACCGCGCATCCCCAACAGAAAGCCGGCCGCCCGCTGCACCCTGCTGTGGTTACCAGCTGTGCCGACCGCTGCACACGGTGGCCTCGGGGGTCAGGGCCCCGCAGGGACCCGGTTCTGCTCTAGGAAGCGTTGTGTGAAAATGATCATGGGCTTTTGTACAGCGATCCCGAGCCTCGTCCCGTCCTCAGAAAGAGTTAGACAGGAGCCAGCCTCTGCGGTGCCGTACGCTTGTATCTTTCTGCAAAAAATTCAGTAGTGGGTTTGATTTGTGTGTTGTCTCTGGAGAGAGTGAAAGGATACGGCTAAAAGTACACTTTTATATATATATATATATACATACATATATATATATATATATCTAAAACATAGCATTAGTTCTAATAGCTTTGAATTATATCAATTTAATCCAAAAATATCAGATGCTTGGGTTTGTTATAACTTAGTGCATTCATTTGGAAGGAAACGACAGAGATAAACCATGCTTTCTCTGAAGTGCCTGTTTACAAGTGCCTGAAAAATGTTGATTTTCTAAAGAATCATGGATCACAAACTGCGCTATCCTTAGCACTCAGAATTCAGAGCGTAGCCTTCCAAAGTAACTTTCAGCTGGGGAGAACTGATGAGTTTCATTTTTATTTGACGTAGGTAATGGACAAGGCGGGAGGTGTGTTTTGGTTTGGTGATTTGTGGTGTTTTTTTTAATTTGAAAACAAATCACATTTCACAGAAAATTTCCAGGAATTTTCTTCTGAAGAAATACTTCAACATTTCACTTAAAAATTATAAACCTTAACGTGTTCTCAAAAATAATAAATGAGACGCCAATATAAATCTTTGCAGACTGTGTTCTACATAATGATGTGAATTTATATATTTGTGATGTTATGGTATAAAAAATTACACATATCAGCAAAAGGGAACAAAACCAGCATCTGTGTTCTTAGAAACTTATTTCAAAACAACTTTGTCTCTTCTTTTTGATTCAGTCGCAGTGCAGAACTGGCCTAGGAATTTGAGGAGAATTCTAGATCACTTGTTTTTAAGAAGGTCTTGTTATTGTGTTTTAATTCCTGACCATGCAGGCTGAATGAAAAGGTTTTTTGGTTTTGGTTTTTTTTTTCCCTGTGGCTATAACATTTTTCTTAGAAGCAGAAAGGAGAAGTATTACAGACTCACATGATCCATGAAGGTTTCAAGAAATGCAAATATGTGACGCATTATCACTAGAACAAGACAAGAAAAAGTAGCTGAAACCTCTGCTCACTGGCAGAGCTGAGGTTGATGTCCGAAGGGGTGCGTAGTCATGGCCCTGCGCCGAACACTGCTGCGGAACCAGGAGCAGAAGCGAGCTGCTGCTCCCGGATTTTATACAGCCGGGCGTTTTAAAGCCCTGCCAGGGACAGCAGTGTGTTCCAGCTCTGGGTAACAACAAGCCCACAAAAGCTGGAGGATTTCATGTGCACTCACGCAGAAACCACCCAAGATTGATGGGCGTTTGGGGAGCGGGAGAAGCTGTGATATGCTCACTTTCTGTGGATCTGAAGTGCTTAAATAGGGAATTAGATAGCCAGCTTTATATACACACTTGTGAAACTGTCCAGATAGTCTCACTGCCACCTAATTATGCAAAGCATGCTAGGCATATGTTCTCCCTACACACTCCAGTTTCTAAATGGCAAAACACTGATATGAAAGCAAACGCTTACATTTTGGCGTCAAGGAGCAGCTTACAGAACTGGGACTGCTTTCACTTGTTGCTGTCTTTCCTTTTTATTTCATGGAAGTGATTTGATATCTCAGGCAGGCTAAGAGCTCGTAATCCAGAAGTGCCTCATCATTAAATGCGAAACCGTAGTTTAAAGGGTTCTGACGAACTCAGAACGGGCAGGACCTCATGCAAGTTCACACAGGATATAGACATTCAAAGTTTAGAAGATGAGAAAATTAAGTCCCTTAATTAGTAGCAAGAGCAAGCAACAAATTCTCTCTCCTTCAGCCAAGTACCCTACCATTGAACTGGCAGCAAGGAAATGGGTTCTTTAGGTCACCACAGGGGCCCTGAGCCCAAATGAATGTGATGTACAAAAAAAGGAGAAAATAATGTACAAATAAAAGGACAAAAGAGGACTGTTAATGGCAAATACTGAAATGAGATTATTAATGAGCATGAAACATCTGATGACCAGCCAGAACAGGACTCTCTTGAGAAAAGCGACACACAAAAGGGCTGACAGATAGTTCCTGCTAAGGTGGCTGTAGTCTTGCTGCCCCACTGGCCGACGGGGCTGCGACGGGTGCCGTTCAGTCTAGCATCCTGGAATCAGAATTTCTCCTGGAATCAGGACAGGTTTCTAAACGTCTCCATTTTTAAAAATTGAGGAGTTTGGGAATTATTTATTTAGAGAATACTCCATTTTTAAAAATATAATCCTGCCAAGAAAAGCTTTTGTAGATTCCTCACCCTGAGGCTGTTGTTGCTTCAAGCCTCTCTGATAAGAAAAACTCCCAGTTCAGGCAGTATTTCTTACAATACACTGGAGGATTCAAGGGACAGTTATGCGATGTATTACCAGAAACACCTGAACTGTTTATACTCTAATTAACATGAGGAATGACCTTTTCTGAGATCTGGAACAAGCATGCAGAACATTAACATTAGCTCACAAGAGGAAACCTGATCCAGTCAAGAGGGTAAGCACCACAGGTGAGACCAGCCTGGATCGTAAGTACCTGCCACAGAACACCTGACATGTAAGGGGATATAAATGAAGCCCTGTAATTGTATCTCGACCACAAGGATTTTTCATGGGCTGGAAACCATGGTGTGTGAGGAGAGGCAGAGAGCTGGATTTATTCAGTGTGGAGTAGAGGAGATGTTATTGCCATCTGCAGCTACCTAATGGGAGGATGTAGAGAAGATGGAAGCAGACTCTTTTTGGACATGTAAGACAACAGAAAAAAGGCAATGGGCAGAAGCTGGAACATGGGAAAGTCTGATCAGATAAGGGGAAAAAAAATTCACTGTGTGGGTAGTCAAACTCCAGTTGCCAAGAGACTCTGTAGAATCTCTGCCTTGAGAGATATCCAAAACGCGACTGGACGAGACCAGGTGGCCCCTGGAGGTCCCTTGGGACTTACATGTTTTTCTGTGCTCTTATGTTCTTTATGAACTCATGGAAACAAGTCCTGTAAAGGCACTGCAGACGTTTTCTTATAAAAAAGCTGAAAACATGAAGAGAGAAAATGTAATATATTTTCTATTCAAAGATTCCAGCTCTGTGTCTCAGGTGCTGCGGGTATCAGCAGTGTGGATGGAGGAATATCTTTTCTCTGCCTCTGAAATGGCTGCCTGGGGAGGGAATATAGAACATGATAAGGAGAATGGAAAAGATAGACTAATCTCAAAAATAAAATATAAACAAAATGAACATGACAATATTTAATCTGGCTATATGAGTTCAAATTTGATTAGCATGCTCTAGCTTGGCATTTGACACTCACTTTCTGTCATGACTGAAGTTGTTCCTTTGAGATAATTTTATTTCTGATTTAACTCAGATGGTCTCATGGTTCTGTACAGCACCTGCTTTATATCTCAGCTTCTTACTCTAAGGGAAATGAGAGAGAATGATTTTTAAAAGCCAAATTTTAAATGCCAAAAAAAATTAACATACAAATGGGAGCAGATGTTGCTTTCATAAAGGTTCACAGCACACACACAAAAAAGTCAATACTACACACTGCGGAGAGTTTAATCTCTCTTCTTCCTCTCATTCCTCTTTGAAAATAAGTTTAAGTACACCACTGGTGTTGAGATAGATGCCCATCAGTTTTGTAGTCTAAGTCTGCCTTTCATTTTCTTTCTCTCATTATATTTACTCCCAAAGAACCAACCCAATTTTCTCCTGGGTGTGTCCTAATCCAGAATCACTAAATGTCTTATTCCTATGTACTGCAACTAATTTGCAATTTAATTCCGAACGCCAATATTTGAGTTACAGGCTGTTAGGTGCAGCTGGCTTTGCTTGCACTCTGATAGTCTGACCAGATCTCATTTATATACAATACTCTAGTGAAGCCTTGAGGAACCTCTATATATTTTCTGCATTTTTAATGGTGAAGTGAATCTTCAGGTAAGCCTCATCATAGAAATACAGCATCTGACTAAAAGCCTACTGCAGATTGTAATTACAATTCATTATATGATTAGGATAAAGTACTTCAAGAGTACTTTATAATTATATTATTTTTATAATTATAAGAGTACTGAATAATTGTTTGAAACTTGGACCAGGATCTGTCTTGAACTTGGAGAGCATTGGTGAGCTTCCTTTGTGTATGATGATATTCCACATGTTCAGTGTCCTGGCTTGTGTCAGAACCAGAACTGGGAATACAGGTGGGAAGAGCAGCTCTAGGTGTACTGCACTTGCTGTAGTGTGGGTGGCTGGTGTCTGGGACGTGAGATGCAAAGAAGTTGAAAGGAAAGGAGGAGGGGATTTCACCGCGTGCCAGAGCAGTGCAGAGCACTCCATTAGTATCACACAGGATCTCTGGCAGTGGCTAGGACATGAAATGTGACATCCCATGGTGGGATGAGGTCATCAGCCACAAGGCTTCTTTTTTTTTTTCCCTCCAGTCCTACGTATTAGATAACAGTCACTGTCATGCAGCTTTGAATCCCAGATGTTTAGCATTCTGACAAATGGATCTCAATGAACAATTACAAATTATGCTCAGAGGTGTCTTGCCTCTTCCCTCTAAGAGGATAGGATAGGTTACCTCTTTCCTCTGTCATCTGTGAGGACAGGATAGGTTACACCTCATCCTGACTATCTCTGCATCTTGTGTGAGGAAAAGCACAGCAAAGGCAGAGCTGCGAAACCAGCGGGTGCTGTACTGGTTTCTGTCAATAGCAATCTTAAAGTGGCTAAGAAACAAAATTGCAAATAGGTGGTCTGTCAGCATCAAATGCAGATGTTTTCCAAATGCTGACAAACGGACCTTTGTGCAGTTTGACCCAGGGCCGACTGAATTCACTGCTGTCTTCACCTGGTACTTCCACGGTCCTGTAGCCCAAGCCAAACTCCTTGGCTGTGCACAGAGCCAGGATTTGACTCAAATGTTGGCTTTTGTCTAGAGTGGGCCAAATCGCTCTCTAGACAGGAAAGCTCAGGCACAGGAAAACTGAACTGGGGCCTGGGAAGAGTAACCTGGTATGGTGGGTGGTGTGGATGCGATTGTCTTAAACCACCCGGCTCTGTGAACTCAAGCCTAAACTCAAGGCCCAGAAGCCAAAATCCTATAGACAGAACTGAAGAGATTTCCATTGAATTCCACTGGCTTTTAATTAAGCACGTAAATAGGGAGTGCCTAAAGACTCTAATCCAAGCGCTCTTCTGTTGACAAATCAGGTGTTTGTGCTGGCTGGCCGTTCCCCAAAGACCTTCTCATCTGCAATATCTTTACATCTTTTCCCTGTTCCACAGGTGCTGCAGAGGTGGGCTTGAAATCATTCACAGAGACAGTGAGTATCTTTCTGGGTAGAGAAAGTTTATTTTCACGGATTAGTAGATAAGGCAAGCTACCACACTGACCACTGGGATCCGGATTGCTTGGCCAAACAGGATCACGTTTGTGATTTATATCCCATGTGTGAACCTGAACATGGAGAACCACATCCACGTACTATAGCAACATTCTGCTCTCACGGTGTTTGAAGGGGTAGTTTCCCACCCACCCCAAACTGTGAAACTTACACCAGAGGTGTCAGCTGATTCAGTATCTCTCTGGCCTCAAATCCTAACCAAAACTGAAGAATTCTTCCTTTACCAATAAACACATTGGAGAATGCATTACTTCTGTAAGGGAACATCGTTAAGGGAAACGATGGATGATTGGATTTTCCAGCTCCTGCTGATACTACATCCCTACAGACAAGACTTACGTCTCTGTAGGATCTCCTGTGAAAATAAGCAGATGAATAATTAAACATGTTTGCGTAGTAGAAGTTAATGAAAACAAATCAGGAAGCGTTCCTGAGCGTGGAACTGGGGCAGGGTTGTGTCTTTTAATCATCAAGAGCAGAAAGGAAACCGAGGGGAAAGGCACCAGCGAAAGAGCACAAAGTTAATTAAAATGCACAACCTTCTGGTGTTTCCAGATTACCTATTGACCTGGGGCAAACTTCCAGTTCCGTCCACCAGCATGTTCTGTAAACATAGGCTCACAGAGGGCATGTTCCTCTGGAATCATGTAGAAAGGCTCCTTTTGGCCAGTTGAGTAATTTAAACAGGCAGACTTGTGCATTCTGCTATCTGCCAAGTTCATTTGTAATCTTCTTTCACCAATGTATCTAGAAATTGTTCTGTTTCCCTCCCGAAAGCGAACCAGTTTCTAAACTTCTCAGATAAATGAAGCTGGCTTTGGAACCCACAAAAACAGTCATATGTGACAGTCCTGCCAACAGCTCTGAGGTAGCTTATGTTTTCCAATTTATATATATTAATTTTTTATCTCTACCCATTTAGATACTGCTGCAAAAATCCAGATTTCTAAACATTCACTATGATCACGTCGCTCAATCCCTTCTACCATCAATTGCTTCAAAAATCAGCCATTAGAAAACCTCAGATAGCAGCGTATGTCTTATCTGGGGAAATGTGTCCCAGGGAGGCCATGTTCGTTAGGGCTCTAGGTGTTACAAAGGCTCCTCGTGTGGGTTCTGACTGAGCTGTGTTTCTCTACTTACTCTAAGGATTCGGGTTGATACCTCCTTGCTCACCATCCAATGGGGCTCCTCCATGCTTGCAAGCATCCGCAGAATTATCCAGGAACAATAAACAAAAATTCATAGGAGATACATTTTTTTATTGGTGTGGAAATATTTCTAAACAAAAGAAAAAGATACCATCATGTGTAACCGTGGCGCTGACTTGGTTTACTCACCAGATGGGGATAGACAGTAACTCGGATAACACTGTAGTCTCATCAGCTTGCCCTGCTTCCAGAAATAAGACCAGAACTCTTTCTGATTACTGAAACCAAATATTGAAAACAGAGTACACCTCGCGCTCACCCCGAATTACATGTTTTTGACTTCCTCCAGTCTTGATGGAGACGCGCGTATCTGGCAGCGCGTTTCTGCTCCTAGACAAAGCCATCTCCCAGTTCTTTGCTTTGCCTTGCTTTTATACGATCAAACCCCAGTTCTCAGCGTGCGGGGTAGAACAGCAACCCTGACTCAAGTCCTACCTGAAGCAGTCCTAAAGTCTTTTTGTAAGCCAATTCCAAATACGATGGTAGTGTTTGGGAAAGCATTATGAGTCAGGGTTGTTTATCATTTTCTTTTCCCTGTGTAAAAAGTGTTCAGACAGTATTTTTCACCCGTGACACTTCCAATCAAAACCGCCTTGCCTGTGCTAGGTAATCGGGTGAGATTGAATAGCTTAGAAACAGACCTTTATATTTCTGAAACGATGTGGAAGTCCATCTGCTGAAATGCTTGAATGTGTTACAATAAAGGTAAATAAATTAATGACTTGCTTATTAGCTTTGTGCAAGAACTGAAACCTGAGACTCGGGTGTGAAGATGAAATGAGATGCAAGTGAGAGGGCTTTTGTCTCACCTCTTTTCCCCTGCCTTTTCTCTGCTGTGTGCTGGGGACGGAGCCTCAGCCCCGAATCGCGTGTGCATCATACAGGTATTAGGCACTGTAAGCCTGCAGGGATCTTCTCCTTTGCTATAGCAATTACTTGCCTTGAACAGCGATGAATATTAAAAATTCTTAGGTCTCTACACTGAATGAACTGGGGAAATCAAATCTGTAGTTTAAGGAATATTTATTAGTCTTGTTTAACAGAGGTTAAGATTATTTTTGTTCTAATTTGGATGAGCTAAAAAGTATAATAGTATTGAAAATATCTGCAGATAGAGAATGTCGGTAGTGCTCCAAAGAACATTTACTCATTAAGAAAGTGATTGGATTCTGCCAAGACTAATTAATGGTAATCTACAAAATCATTCAGAAGCTTTGCTCTGTCTCAAAAAATGCCTGCTCAAATTCCTTTCGAGCTCAGACTGTGCAGCCAAGAAAATTTGAAGACCCTAGGAAAGATGGCATTGCTAAAACCAAAAGAAGCAAAACTTCACGCGGTTTGCTGGCTGTACTGCGTATCCTGCTTAGGTGGAACAGGAGGAGCTGGTGATTAACGGTGCAGCAGAGTTAGACAGTCTTCAGCCACCTGCAATGTAAATGGTTTGACGTGTTAAAATACTGAAAAGGATAAAGAACATCTCAGGAATGTATTGTTTGTTCATATTGATTTTCAGTTTTGGGAAGGAGAAAGTTCAAATCTAGGTTCACTGAAAGCACGCACAAAATTATGAAAAATCTGTGCCTGTGATACATACGTAATTATAAAGTTATACGATTATAAACATGTGCAGAGAAGTACATTCAGAGAGACATGCAGGCTTTAACCATATTAGGTTTATCTCTTTGGAAACCTCCTTAGTATGAAATTCCTGATTTTCTGAGCTAAGTAAAAGAGCCAGTTTACACCCTGTAGTTACTGTATTTTAAATTCTATTGGACCAAATTTGATACTGCAAGCAGAAGTGGCATGCTGAGCACATCACATCTGTGGTTGTAAGAAACCTGAAGTCAGAGGAGTGTGGCAGCAGATGGAGGAGGATACACGAAAGCGGCGGTGTCGTGGGACGGGGCGATCCCTGGCGCGGCGTTGGGCAGACGGACAGCGTGTTCCTGCCGCCGCGTGGCTCGTGCTGGGGCCACGTGCCCTGGAAACCCTGGCACTCTGTGTCTTGACCCGTCTTCTCCCGAGTAGGAAAAGAGAAGAGAAAAATCTCTTTCCTTTAGAAGGAAGGAATGCGGTATTTTGGGGAAATTAAAATTTTACTGAAGTTGGCTCCCCTCTAATTGTATTGTAATTGCACTGGGCCAACGCTACAAAAGAGGCTGTCCCAGAGGGAGGGGGCACCGGAGAGAGAGTGGTAATAAGGGGAAGTGTGTCGAGCCGTGTAAATGAACCTCCCTGAAAATTAATAACAGAAATAGAGGAGGATGGATGTCAGTGTCTTAAAAATGCTGCAACGTAAAAATATAATAAAAAGGGAATCATTACCTTGGGAGTGACTAAAAACAATATAAGATTCTTTAAATATATAAAGGGAAAGAGATAAAGGGCTGAAAACTGAAATAATTAGCCCACTAAGGGATTAGGGAGAAACTTAATATGAAGTGAACAGGATATAGTGGGAAAATTAAATGAGTTTTGCACTTCTTAGTGTTCGTGAGGGAAATCTGAGGTGAAGTAGTATAAATAAAAGGAACCGTATTTTCCGGCTGCGGAGTGGTACAAGTGAAAGGATATCATTGCAGAAGAAGACCTGTGTAAGTTAAAAATCGCTGAAGCCAGTTAAAGCTTCAAGAAAATGTGTTATCCCTTCAATAACTGAAAGGATCCTATGAGGAAATAAGTAAGAGATTGTAGAGGTTCTTTTGAGAGAAGGTGGGTACGGAAGAACTGCAAAAGGAAAGGGGATATTTATATCGCTCCTTTAGAAAAAAGTAGTGACGTAGTAAAGAAGGATCTTAATACACAGACCCACAAATCCAGCGATGATGACACACAATGGAGAAGTGCAACATGAAAATGTTCAATGTACATATTTTTTCTGTAGATGATTGTCTTTCAGGAATGGATTCTTTAAACTTCTGTTTTCCAGATATTCTCCCCACAACAGTATAATTATTTTATAATTACGTATGTTTAGTTACTAGGGAAAAAAAGCAGTAGAACAGAATTAGAAAGAAGAAAATTAAAGACGAGAAATACTTCTATTTTTGGTAATTACAGATCTGAATATTGGAAGTAAAAAGAGTCCACTCAGACTTCTGTAGTGTTCTGTAGTGGTCCTAATTACATGTAATTATTATACTGCATACAAAAGAAAAAATCTCCAGATAATTCTTTTTTGTATTGTCAGTGTGGCACTCTAGAGCTCTTACTGTGCACTCAAAGTGTATTACTGATAAACAGTAACATTAAAAGTATAATACTACATCATTCCTATACAGAAGTCTTTATAAACAGGACCTCATCTCATGAAGTGATAACATGAATAATCTGACAAAAGAAAAATAAGATGAAGGAAGTGACTTGTCTGCAGTCACCCCACAGATTGTACTGGTTCCAGTCTAGAACCTCAGCTACAGGCGTATTTCATTTTTAGAAAAAGATCTATAATCAACTTCTGACAATTCATCCAGTGGTAATGCTGGGACTGATTTTCTGTTTCACTGCCACTGTGGTCAATGACTTGCCTTTCCCATTAATTATTGCTTTCATAAAGTGTATTAGTATTCATACACTGATTCAAGGGGACACAATGAAATAATTTACCACACCAGTACTGCAATTGCTGTCCTAAAACTGATTGTATAAACCGTCGTCTGCAAGCATCAGGTGGTGACTGTGTAAATCCAGACCTTACCAGGGCGTGAAGATCGTATTCACTCTGCGAAAGCCATAAATGCCTTTAAAAATCCAAAGTTCTTATTCCATTTAGCTCAGTATAGAGTGCACTGCCTGCCTGCTTTGGGTTTGAAGTTGGGACTAACCACTCTCTGCAAAACTGGTTTTAGGTTGTGGGAGATATAAATACAGACTACTGGGGGGGGTAAGAGTGAAATTAATTAATGAGAAGCCAGAAAGTATATAATTATCATTACTTATAAACAACCTGAGCAGATATAGTACAAAAGGTTATTTTCCTTGGTTAAAAAATGTCTATGAACAAAATGAATTTTTTTGTAGTTGCATTATTGGAGAGGGACAATGCCTATAAAAATGCGTATTCTGCCAGTTACAGCAGAAAAAACCCAGCAACAAAACACAGAAAATGTTCAGGTTTCAGCATCTAAAATTAGATCCTACTCTTCTTATTTCATAGAAGTTCAATGTTGACTGTGAAGTGGAAATTAAAGAATAATCCTTTTCCATCAGTTTGGTAGACACCCGCCTCCATGAGACTTGAGAAATTACGTCTGAATACGATCTGCTTCTTCGAATGAAGTAGCATTGCTACTTGTTGATGTGATAGGGCTGCTGTAGTAGTGAGAAATATAGCTTCAGAAAATCCAGTCTGGAAACACAGCTCTTCCTTAAGTGAGCATGGTTTTGTATGAATGTAGGAAAAGAAACAGAGGATTCATCCTTTCATTTCTGNTTTGTTCTTAGGCAATATTCCAGCTGCAGGTGTCGTAATGACCAATTTCATGTCATTTCTCTCTGAAGCAACGAATCTGACCGAGACAGAGTACTGTGAAAGTGCCGTTCAAAATCCCCGCGGCGCCCTGTGACGTTTTTCTGTGGTTTGGTGGGTAGCTGGGAGATTAGGGTGTCGGCAGAGCGGTTCCCTGCAGGGCGGCTGGCGGGGAGGCTGCGCAGCGGGCGGCGGGTGGCCGGTCCCACCACCGCGGGGTCTGCAGCTGCGCTGACCTGCTGCTGCGCTTCCCTTGGGTCCGGCTGGCGGAGATGGCCGCCAGCCTCCCGGGCAGGGCTGTGCTGCGAGACCATGAGCATGCGGCTGTCTTAGAGGTGCCGACTATTTGTCCTACTGCCCTCATATTTTGGCAAGTCAAGCGTGCAGTCCTAGGTTTCAGCTAGCATAAATTAATGACCTTTGCTCAAAATATTTTATGAATACTTTCAGTCAATTACTTTTTATTATTTCCATATCTGTAGACATTATGAACTAGTTCTCAGGTAATTAATTTTAATGGCACCAGGTGTAAACGGGAAGTCTGCCTGCTGGAAGGAGGCGTTTGGTGCTGATTTCCCAGGCTTCGCTGCAGTGACAGAAAAGATGCTCTCCAACGCAGGAGCAAGGCTGCCATGGCGTTATCAGGAGCAATCTGTCTTACTGACTGCCTGGCTGCAGCAGAGGGGTGCCCCACAGCTCTGGAGGAGCGGTCGCAAGGGGGAGCAAACCAGTTGTGTCCATCCTGCGCACTTTCTTCTCCAGCTGCACTGGCAGCATCCGCTCCCGTGGCTGACGGACACCAGATCACAGCAACGCGCTGCGGATTGGCAAGGGTGACAGCGAGAGGATTGGGAAAGGTAACTGCAGATCACACCTGCACTGGCAATTATCTTGTAAACCCTGCGTATATACTGTACACACACACATGTACATGTATACATCTGCAAGCATATATATATATATATGTATGTACACACATGAAAACTATTTACTGTTTCAAACTTTGCATATCTACATTTTAACTAGAACTGGGGTGGGGAGGAGGAAGAGACAGACTTCCAAGAGGAGTTTGTGGAGGAATAAATTTCACTGTTTCCTATCATGTAAATAGAGATCGTTCCTTTTAGGAAAAAGATTAACAGAAATGATTTCCTGTGAGGTGAGGGGACGGGGCTGGTGACGTAAAAGGTCACTTCCAATCCTATGCATTCACTTAGGGGAAAAAAATAAAAAAACATCTAGATAGGATATATTTAGCTGACAGAAGATTCCACCAGCCTGGCAGATCTCCCTCGGAGAAGGTGTACGAAGCCTGGGAGCTGCAGCTCCCCGGAGCACCAAAGCGCTCGGGGGAGTCTGAAATTAGCCATGGCCTGGGGTGAGATGAAGTTTATAAGTAATCTTTTAAAATGTTGTGAATTAGGTCCTTGTTTGTTTTTCTCTAGATTTACTTACACGAAGTTTTCACTAATGCTCAGTCTGTGGCGAAGTGCCCGTTGGCCTCAGGACTTGAGCCTCTGTCCCAGCGCTGGCAGCAGCAGGCTCCTCGCCGTGCCTGGCAGGGGCTGGACCAGGCAGGCTCCGCTGCCTTGCAGCAGATACTGCGGGCAAAGAGAACCTCGTTGTTACACAGGCACTGAAGTGCAGATTCACTTGAATTAATGACCTGATTTCTGTCCTTCCAACGTGCTGGAGCTGGTTCATACAGCTCCTCCACGCAGGAGGAAGGAAGCATCCCTCTCTGAAGGGCCCGCAGTAGGAAGGTAAAAAGGTGCTGAATTTTCCTCTTTGCCTGGAAGGTAAAGACGTCCCGTGCAGGGCGATCTGTGACCAGGCAGCCCGCGGAGAGAGTCGCAGACCCCGCCAAGTACAGCTGCGAACTCCGGCTTCCCAGTGGCTGGGCAACTTGTAACTCTGCTCTAAGCCAGTAACCATGAAGTCTGTTTTGGGTGCAGTATGTCTTTCTGAGTATTTCTTCCAGAACCCTGTTACTTAGAGGCTGCTTATGCCCTGAGGGTTGAAAATTTATTATCCCTTCCAAGGCATGCATTTGCTTATTTATTGAAGTAGAAGAAATCAGTCTTTGTTTCGTCTTTACTATGACAACTCATGGATCACTGTAATTATCCAGTTGATTTCTAAATTCTGCAGGGCTCTTGGCCTCGGTAGTATCTTGCTGTTGTAAAAGGAGGGCGAAGTTATAATGAGCAGCATGTGTCTTTAAATTTTTTATAGAACATTCCCAATAATTCAATAGAAAGTAGTTATTTGCCTTTCTGATATGTCCTTGAGAACAAAGTTAAATAGATAACCCACTGGTTTTAAGCACTTTTAGCGGTTTCCTGGGGGAAATGAACACCTGCTGCTGCTAAATTGATCTACTTGGTCATCTCATGGTGAAGCTGTTACCGGTTGTCATGTTCCAGCAGCCACTCTGGGCTTAGGAAGCTGTGACGGCCCCTGTGCGTTACTCCTGGCCTGCTCGGGTGCTGACGTGTGGGAGTAACGTGCCGCAGGCTTCTGGTCATTCTTCTTTCTGCATTTTGCTTTATAGAAATACTGTGGATGCTAATCTCCTCTGCAAAACTCTTTTTTTCTGTCTTTCATTTATCAGGTATGAGATGTTCCCTTTACATTAGTTATTTTACCAATACATTAGAAATTACACTGACACTCATTATTTGCCCACAGCAGTTAATGAACTTTAAATTCTGCCAGGAGAATGACCATCAGTTCTGTTATAGGCAGCAAGCTTGAAGCTAACTGAACTTTAAAGTACTCCATCTATATTCACTTGCATGAAACTTTCTGGCTGTCAGTGAGGATGCGTTTGTAATGAACTATATTGAAACTACATTAAGAAAATACATGTCAGCAAAAATTAAGCTGTCAAAGGCAGTAATTTATTTTTTGTTTTGAAAGAACTCAGACACTTTCTTTTCTCCTGTGATCAATCTGCAAGATTTTTTGTGTTGGGATTTCAGTAACACATAAATAATTTTCTATGAACAGATTCTTTAAAATAAAAAATCTGATCTGAAAAGTAAAGAGTTTTCACTACTGATGTTAGTTATTTTCTGGTTTTGTTTTTTTTTAATAGATGAATAAAAATGTCCAAATAGAGAACAAATAGGTATAGATACTAAAATGTTAATCTTGGCAAAGGAATACCCTCGAAAGCCACTTCATACTTCTAATTCTGCTTCTTTTTCACATATTAAACAACACCTAACTCCAGAAGTGCCGTATTAGGTATTTTATCATACTGAAACTGGTGTTTTAAAAATGAAATACCTCAGTGATGTCCAGTGTGGAAACTGTGATGTGCTACTATGTCTCTGCAGTTGACAAAACATTCCTGGGTTTTGATGTGATGAACGTTTGTGTTTCCTAGCTGCCTCCCAGATAACCTTTATACATGTGTTGAGAAGTGTTTAGTTCTGCAGGGATGCATGGGAGCTAAAGCGTAGGAATAATGAACAGTAAAGAAGTAGGATGAGGTTCAGTCACTTCAGTGATCTGTGCAGAACCACGTCAGTATTCATCTACTGCCTTTCTTCTAGACTATTTGTTATTTGAGGAATATGAGCAGAAACTTCTATTATGTTAATTTATAATGATTACTAGAAGTTCTTCTATGGCCAATCATGTGGCAAAAGTGGGAAGGAGCTCAATAACCTGCATTTAATCTAAAGAATATTAATATTTTGTACAGCAATTCCCTGTATCTTTTTTGCATAGCCATCATTTTAATAATTGAAACTTTTGGGTTCACGCAACTGTTTAAGTTAATTTAATTTATGCATGCGTGTAGGCTAAGAAAGAACTCCTGAAGGCCAGCGTTGGTCTGATGAGGCTTCTCTTCCTTTGTTCCCACTACAGTAAACGGAGAGGGCTAATCAGGCTGATCACCCACCTGACTGGTGTAAGCTGACATCTTTCTGAGCTGTCTCTGTAGTGACAGTAGATGAAGCCTAGGAAGAGCAGACCATTTAAAGCTGCTCATTCGGAGTATCTCATGTAATGTATGAATTTAAAGCCTTTTTTTTCATGTTTCCTTATGAAATTGATGCATGCCCGTGGACACTAGCAGAGATACTTCATTTCTGGAAATATGTGTTTGCCTGCAAAAATACAGTTTGAAAAAACACTTCCAACGTACATGACAGCAGTGACGCGGGAAAAAAAAAGTGAAAACAGCTCCATTCTGGGCGTCCAGATTCCGATGAATACAAAATAGTAGTTACTAACAAATACTCTTGTAAGTGCTTGCTTTGTTTGGAGTAAAAACATGTTAGTCTGGCTTCTCCTCCTCCTGATAAAATCCCTTCAAAGACTTCCCCTCATAGGGATGTTAGCTCCTGTCCAGAGCAAAAACACTTTGATCATTATGAATTGCTTCATTCCACGACTTTTCCTGTTTAGATTGTGGCAAGAAAGGTGACTCATCTCGACTATCAGAGAGTGAAGATCAAAATGTTTCTGGTTTGCAAGCTGTACCAGTAGCCAGCAATGACTGGGCTCTAATCCAGCTCCGCTCTCACTGCGAAGGAAGGGTGTAAGAGCTGCACATCCACAGCTGTGCATTCCAGACCACTGAAGGAGGTGTTGGTCCGCAGAGATGTGGGCACCATCAAGGTCAGAAAGGACTTCTCCATCGCCGTTGTGCCGACATTTTAGGTTGGTCTTTATTGTACATGTGCAGGTTTTCAAATTCTTCTCTCCCTTGGGAAAAAGGAAGTTAGTTTTTATAGAACATCCTTGGTTCCTGTGGTATAGTCTCTTCTGGCCTCTTTCCACTCCCTACTGACTAATTTAATTAATGCACCAAATCAACAAAGACAAGAGAGAAAGAAGGAAAGGACATATGTAGATACCTGACTGTAGAAAGAAAAAGGTCGTTGAAATCACTGAAGAACATCGCCGGGGTGGGGAGGGTACAGGGGAAAGATATATCTGGAGCATGGGCTGGTGGGAGGAAGCGGGAGGCTTTCTGGGGCACCCCGTGCGTGTGATGGGCAGACTTAGCAACACCGACTGCTGAAAGCGTGGAGGTAGAAGAAGTCTGAATACGATGCTGCGAGTGCATAAATTACAGGAGTGGTACTAGAAATGTGGCCGTTAGTGAAAGCGTCTGCTGTTGCAGACCAGCGAGGTTTCCACCTTCGCGAGGCAGAACCAGTCTCTTGCTCTCTTCTCGGCGGGGAGCACTGCCGGCGAGCGGCCAAGGAGCCTGCCTCCGAGTCTGCTCTGTGCTGGCTCTGCCGCTGCTGCGGTGCCGGGCCGCGAAAGGTGTGGGGGCCACGAAAATTAGCAATAGAAATAAATGGCCCAGGAGGAAGAAAACAATTTGTTGCTGTAGAAGCAGATCAGAGAATCTGTGCATACAGTATTTTTTGCAGTCTCAACAGAGTAGAGCAGGATTCACATTAAAATTCAAGCAAGTTCTTCAAACTAGAATACTTAATAACATTTTCACATGATGATAAGAAATTAATTTGCATCTGTGGATAATATTGCAGACAGTTATAAACGTTACAGCATTGGAAGTGTTCATCTCTGAGTTTGGTAGGAACACTGTGAGCAGCGTACGTCCAAAGCCAGAAGAAGACTATGCTGTTTTCGTCCTATTTCCCTTCTGAAGGATTCAGTGCAAAAGTAACCCTAAAAGGGGCAGTTACGGGCCAGTTGCAAATGTTAGAGAAATCTAGCCGAATGCTACCTGCAGAATAAACTTGTGTAAAAAATAGAAAGCAATAATTACAGTTCCCATATAGATTCAAATCCAAAGGGTAAAAAAAAACTTAGAAAATATGTCGCTTGTACACAAATTACCATAATCCTCCCAAGGCTCAGGTATTTTCACTTAATATCCTCATTAAAGCGGTACGGGAGAATGGGAGATAGTGTGCAGAACCATTTTGTCATTTTATTACCTCAGTCTATGGTTTTGCTTTTCTTTCCTAAGAAATCATATTTTAATTTTGACAAAAAAAAAAAAATCTGAACACAACATCATTCCTTTCAGATGATGCACAGTATGAAAAGAATTCTAGATTTTACAGACCCAGAACAATGCACTTTTATACTTGTGACACCATCATCTTAAATTCTGGGATACAAAATCGTGTTTACAGAACTATAGAACAGAATCATAGAATGGTAAGGGTTGGAAGGGACCTTAAAGATCATCTGGTAATTGTCTCTGTTTCTCAGAGGTACTATGGAGGGAAGAGAAACAATATTAATTCTGCTTTTCTCTCTTTCCTTCTGTTGGGAACTTTAACCTACCTGCAGACCACCTCTTCAGCCTTCCAAACAACCATCCACTACTTAATTGTGTTCTTCAGCTGAGCACCCCGTTCCCCAGGAGTAATTTTATTTTGATTACTTTTTTCTTGGTTGAGTTTGTCTGTGGCATTTAGTAGGAGATTGCCAGTGATCTGAGTAACTTTTAAGTAATTCTTACATTTATAAGATACATCTGGTAGCTTGGTCTTCTCCCTCATCTTCAGAATATGTAGTGTCACCTTTAATGCCATTTCCTAAATATAAGTCTGGTTTTCATTCCAGTTGATATACAATATCTTTGCCGTGAGCATTTTAAATTGCGATTAATGCAGTTTTCCCTCTTACTGATTATCTGACTTCTAAATTAATGCATACACTAACAAGCATCTATGTTTATGTTTCAACCTCTTTTCATAGGAGACCACAGAATACATATTTAATTTATAATAGATGAATTAAGTGAATAAGGAATAATAAATGAACAGAAATCACATCATAACATTCTGTTTAAAATGTGTAATTCAAACTACAGCCAACATATAAGCAATTGGAAATGTTTACATCAAGCCTTTGCTTGCCAGCACTGAATTTTCAGTTCCTTCAGTAAGTTTAGGGTGCAAAGGGAACAAGGAGCTGTTGTTAAACGGTGCAAACACCTCCGTTTGCTGCTAAAACACGTGCCACGGGTGGTGTCTGCTTCGCCAGAGCTTCTGAGAACAGGGAGAAGCAGCCCCTGAACTGTGGCACTGTTTGCATTTGCCCTGGGAGCCAGCGAGACTTCTCTGCGTCAGCAAAACACAAGGCCTTGGAGAGCACCAGGCATCAAAGATTGCCAATTGTTTCAGCGTTCAGGAGGCACCTATTTCAGATAGGGTCCACAAGGGAAAAATTAATTCTCCAATTTATGCTTTTTTAAGATGAAAAGTGCAAAGTGAGTCCTATCTCAGCAGCATAGGCTGAAGTCTCCGAGAAGAAGATAAAAGCAGCAGCCTCTTCCCATTTCCTCAGCCCCTCCCCAATGGCATCCTTGCACATGAGATCATGCTGGAGGTTTTGAAGGATTTCCGAAAGTACCAGGTAGCATCAGATCCAGAATTTCTATCTGTAGGGACTTTGGAACTTTAACACTATCTTTTTGACACAAATCAATATAAACATTTAAAACTTCCAGGGTATGAAAAGTGTTTCTATATGGACTATATAGACCGTTGTGCTAAAATACAGTTCTGCTGGATGGATTTTTCCTGCTGCCCTTTTCCCCTTAGATCTTGCAGACCTATGTACCAAATCCCACGGACTTCAGTCTGTCTCCAGTACCTTCTCCCAGCTGCGCATCTGACCTCTTGTCCCTGACTTCCCCTGCACCCAGGGAAAGCTTGCTAGAGGAGCTGCTCCTCTGTCGCTCCGCTCCACCCACTGCCGTTCGATGTCTCGCAGTCAGGGTTTCAGATGCTCGCCTGATTTTGTCTGACTCCTGCAGAAGTTTAACACCATCCTACTTTCAGTGTTGTACAGCAGAAACCACGGCCTCCTTCCGTTCTGGCTGACTGCACCAAAGGTATTTCTAAAGTAACTTATGGGGGGGGCGGAAACTCACCTCAGTATTAAAATGTAGATGAGTGTCGTCTTTTACTGGATTGCCGTTCAGTGTGGTCAGTGACCTATAAAAGACAAGGCAAACGTTGATTTACTGACTGTAGAAATTCTCCCACACAAAAGTCTGTGTCTTTCCATAAGAGAAAATAAGGACATGGTGAATGTTCTTACATTGATTTTTTTTTTACTCCAGAGTCAATCCCGGATTTTTTGTTTCTTTCATTTTCTGGGAATTTTTGCACCTATAGCAATTTTGCTAATGGAAGATGGAAGGGGAAGCTTGATCAGATGCTTCTTTTGAAGAATTTTTACAGCACTTCATCTGTCAAGTGTGGAAGACAGGTGAAAAACTTAATTGCTTATATTTTATGAAAGGTTTCTTACTGTAGGGAGGAAAAAGGTAGTTATGAGTCACCTAAAGTGCAGACAATTATCTTTCCTGGACACTGGGCAGCAGTTTTTCAACCTTTTCCATCATGTGTCTCCCAAAGTGTTGCAGAAGACTCCAGCAGGACAAAATTAAGCGCACTGAATTTCACCCAGTTTTTCAGTCACTTTAGTTACTGTGTCTTCCTCAGTCTCCCAAATTTGAAGCTTACATGTGAATACCCTTTTGTGTCCATTGACTATGGATTTTGGACTGGTGGGCTGCTCCTCTGCAGCTTGCCTGGCTGCGTGACAACAGAAGCTGTGTTGTCTGCCTGGCCTCGCCTGCCCGGCCGGCGAGGAGCTGGCTTGCAGACCTGCGGAAGCACGTCACTGCCAGCCACCCAGGCGCTCACGTCAGGGTTCGCAGCAGAAGGGCTGAGTAGAAGAAGAGACCACACCAAGGACAGTTCTCTGGATCCAGAGAGGAACATGCGACTGCCACCGGCAGGTGCTGTGTCACCAGCGTCTGGTCCCTGCCTTCCCTGCTGGGTGGCCGCGAGTCTGACACCTCTCATACGCGTTATACACAGCATCAGAAAAATGCACTTTTATGTTGCCTCCCCATTTAGTGCTTTGATGTTTGTTTAGCAAGTTGAAAGAATGAGGAAATGCAAAAGAAAAAAAAAACAAAAGAGCCTAGAAATCTTTTGAAATCCCTGAGTTTTTGCTTTTTTTCTTTTGCTACAAAGGAAAATGTTTATAATGTAACTGTTTAAAAATACCTTTAAAGCTTTATGTTTCTGCCTAAGTTGAATGAAACAAAGCCTCTATCTTTAACAGTGATATGGCTGTAAAGAGGGAAGCAATTTTGTGTCAGTCGCCAGTAAACTATTTATTTAGAAACTTAAAACAAAGTAAAACAGCCTGAAACCCGTGGATCCACTTCAGTGAGAAACAAAAAGCTGCCTGCTCCGAATGACTCTCACATTGTGAGCAGGTGCCCCAGAAGCTGACGGTGGCGAGAGCTTCACGTGAAACCTGGAGTTCTGTGCAAGCGTCCATGTGGACTCCGTGTCGGAGGTTTTTACCTCAGATGAGAGGTTCATGATGGGCTGTAACAAGCGGTTTGCCCTGAGGCCGTATATGCGTGAGTAGGGCTCGAGGAAAGGCAATCCCAAAATGGCTAATTGAAGAGAATGCAGCTGTTTTATTCAGCTGTAAGTGCTGGCACTGCTGTTTGGCTGAGACACTGACAGGATTTCATTCTTTTGTGAATCCAAAGCAGTGATGGAGAGAGCAGGCACTGACAGTGTTCACGGAAACAAAGCAGAGACTGCGCACAAAAGATATTCTACTGCCAATTTAGACATTTCACCACCTCAAGCAGAAATTTGCATGACAATGTAGAGCAAGAAGCCGTTCAGCAGTGGCGAAAAGAGTGCCCCCTCAAAAACACCCCCCTGCCCATGTCCAGACTTTGCTGTGCTTCGTGAGATGGCTTCTCCATTCTGATCCCACTTTGTGGCTGATGATGGCTCCGGGGAACCCGCTCTCATAAGTTCTTTTCAGACGGGGAAACAAAGCAGGGCATCTTTAATATTCAGGACCTGCTTCTGCTCCTGCTCCTGTTGAAGTGGTTGAGCTTTTATTCGGAGTGGAACAAGTTTTTGAAAAGTACATGAAGTTGCATGAGAAATACCTGTACAGGACTGTCGACTGAACGGCTCTGCAGCTCCTGAATCAAGGAGCTGTGTAGATGGATGTTTGGTGGTGAGAGGCAGATGTGGACGTGTCGGGTGCGTTGCAGGCACGTTGGTTTGTACCTGTGTGTTCATGCTGTCAGTCAGCTCCTCAGTCGCAGCTTTGTGCCATTGCCGTGAAAGGGTGAGCAGCACAGAGTCTGCCGCGTGACAGAACAGCAGGCACACCTCAAAGGTCTTGCTGTCGGATCAGAAAGGTCACGAGCGCATGGTACAAACCGCTGGTATACTGTAAATTCACACTGCTGGCTCAGATTTGTTCAAAAATGTTGATGGATTAACTTTTTGCCAACGGATTCTCTGACGGGTCAGATATCACCAGCCCTCCGGATTTGCACGCCTGGGTGACTGGGGAGGGCAGCAGAGTCGGTATTAATCACGGGGCTGCAGCTTGCCTTCCTGCCATAAAAAAACAAACCCTGTGCAAAGGAAGTAAATAAAATATGTTCACGTCCCGCAAGAGAAGTGTCACGCTGCCCCTGCGTCGCACGGCAGCCAGCCAGGCACCTCGGGAGCAGTCGGGAGGGGCTGCCCCACCTTGGTGGGCCCCAGTTGCAGTGTGTGGCTGATGCCCGCTCAGCTCCGTGGAAGCGACTTGTTTGCTAATTAGTTTTTTCAGCACGTTTACAGAGTGCACGTTCACGGTGACATGCTTCTTGGCAAGAAGTTTGCGTGGGGTGGCTTCAGTCCCCCGTCACTGCTGCTCGACGTAAACGGAGCGATCTGCCTTGACGGCAGTGTCCTCTCCACCTAAGAGCTGAACGCTGACTCTTCTCTAGTTTCTGTTTGCCGAGACACTCACAATTAATAGATCACGTTACGCGTGCTTCCCGTGTATTACTACATCAGAGACAGAGACCCCAGGCCCCGCGAACACGACAAGGGTCCTTATTTTGCCGAGGGCTGTACAGAAGCGAACACAATCACTGCCCAACAGGAAGGGGAAAGAGAGGATTCATTTGTCTTTGCCACATCCCAACTTCCAGACTAGAAGGTTTAGATCAAGCTGACATGGTCATCTGTCATGTGAAAACACCCATGCGGAAACAGTAACAGGAGCTGGTGATAATGAGACAGAAACTCAGAAAGGTTGTCGCACACGGGCTGCTTCAGGAGTACGAGGTGAGCAAAGCTGGGTCAAAGCCAAAGAATTACAGGGATGATTTGGCTGAAAGACCAGTTGTGGCACAAAACTGGGATGAGATGGCAGAACAGATGATGAGACAGAACTGTCTGTACGAAACGTGAAATCTGGAGAGCACCCTGATGGGACAGATACAGGATACTGTGTTTTGCTAGGTAAATTAAGAGAGCAGAACAGCCAGGCAAAATTGACCATTATTTAACAATAAACCAAAAATAATATTTTTCCATTCTGGCATTTCAAATGATATGCCTAGTTCCTAATTACTTAATTGTTGTCCCCTTGTATAATTACTTCTTAATTGTCAGAAAGTATACTTAGGTAGGCAAACAGAATTACACATATTTTTGCCACTTTTATAGAGTGTAAGGTTCTATGTAAACTATTAAGAAAAACCAAAGAGAGACATAAGCAATATTAATTGTGTCTCTCAAAAGAGAATAACTGAGTGACATTTTTTGTTGCTTTGTTGATTTCATTATCTGGGTATTTAGATTTTTATTTTCAAAGGAACATGAATGTTAAATTATCATCTGCATACTGAATTTATTGAAAATTCTCATTTATTGCTCAAATCTTGTAAGTGACAGCTGGTGATGACTAAATTAATAGGTAACTTGCCAAGTGGATATTTGATAAACTGCTTTGAGAAGTGCAAAATGTATCTTTCTCAACTGCAGTAAAAACTTTAACTAGATACACACCTGAAAAGAAATATGATTAAACAGAAGAGTGTCTGAAGCTTTTTGCGGTCATGATTGAACACAGGATTTTTCTGACAGAAACAATGGTCTCAGATCTCCTGCCCTTAGCAAAACATAGTTTATAAAATAAAAATAAAGGTCAACTAGTAATGAGCTTTTAGGAAGAGTGTCTGCTCATGGTTCATAAAGAGCCATTAGTTTCTTTTGTACACTGCATTATTTGGAGGTTAACAATAAAGTATCTCTTTAGTCTGAAAATTTGGAAGGAAATACTTGCAAAGTGATAACGCTTTCCTACCTCTCCAGTCAAACATATAAGGATAATAACAATATGTTATACTAATTATTCCAAAATACTTGCAATTAGAGCAGAATTTTATCTAATAGAAATAGAATGTCTTTGCATAAATCAGTTTATTCACCCCAAAGCGTGCTGCTGTTTTTAAGTGGCAGATCAGTCCTTCACCTTCAAGATAATGAAAGGTTAAGAGGTTTCATCCTCACGTTGCAATCCAAGGACATGACAAAAGGTAGTAGTAGTAGTAGAGATTATACTGAATTTTCTAAAGAAAAAAATTGTCAATGTCAAATTTCACATTTGAATTCTGAGGTGGAATTTCTCAGATTTCAGAAGGGGCTTTCCCCAGGCCAGGGAGGAGCTTGGTTTCTGCCCCAGATCTCAGGTTGAGGGCAGAGACATTTGGAGGGTGTATCAGATCCAAGGAATCTGCCAGAGGAAGGTGGAGAACCATCACCATTGCTGCACGTTGCAAAGCCTGGCTGCCAAAGGATCCAGTCCAGCAAGCACTAAAGGCTTCCACAGAAACTGAAAAAAATCTTACTTTCATTTTTGACAAAACCAAAATCATGTTTAAAAATGAAATTCCCAGCTTTTCAGTTTTCGGTTAGTTACTTAAGACACAACAGCTCTCATTTCCTTCCCACACTTCGGATGCTGATACGTCCCAGCTGGGCCTCTGGTACATAGAAAAGGGAGGAGGAGCAAACCCAACATGGAGAAAGTTGAGAAAAGAATTAAAGAATTAATTTGCTGTAGTTCTCCATCAGGACAGGTTTAGAATAGCGAGCACTCAAATATTTTCACAGCATCTTCAGACAGCGTTTGGATGGACTGTTCCCTGCCGGTGCTTTTACAGCTGAAAAACCAGTGTGAAAACCAATGTCTTTTAAGCCACACAATAGCTCCAGGAGTTGCCTACACTGATGCCCGAAATCTGCAGCAGAAGATGAGCCTATTAATCAGTGCAGGAAAGGATTAGAGGCTGTCCTGATTTTGTCTGGACATGCATATCACATAGCCTGTTCTGTAGTGCAACTGAATAAAAGTTTGTGACCCTCCAAGTTTTATTTTTTCAGCGCCCCAATTAAAAGGCTGTGCTATTCTGGTGGTTTGATCCAGAAAATAGATAGTCTCTGCTGCTGACAGCTAGCAAATGATCTACCAGATGCTTGGGATCTGCAGCTACGGAGCCCAGCCATGATTTTAGAGTGAAGAATTAAAATCTCTTCCCTTCAGCAGCTAAGAAATGCCTCATTAGTGCTATAAAGGAAGAACTGAAGGCATATCACTACTATAAATAGTAGTCTACATCTCTTGTTAGCTGCAGTCGTTAATAGTCTTAGGAAGGAATGAATTGCCAGACTGATAGATGTGTTTTTGATGTCCACAGAACCCAGGGATGTGGGTTGTTTGCAAATGTTCTCCCCCTTTTTCATCTGGCCTCGGCTCCTCCTAGACTCCCTACCAGAAGCCAAAAAGGCACTTTTTTTTGTTTGTTTTTAAAGGTGAATATAGACTCCTAGCTTACAAAAAGGGAGACTCTTGAACAGGACAAAATCAGCTGTTCCCATGGTTATGTTTTGTTTCAGTTATGAAAAATATTATCTACACAACGGTTCTATTCTGGTAATATTTGTGCCCAGATAGGTAGTTTCAAGATTTCTTCTTCCAAGCCTTATGCTAAAATTGCCTTGACAAATATTAAGCTCAAATTTCAGGAAAATCGTGCTCCTTTAAAAATGAGCTTTTAATTAACAATGAAATAATCATCTTTGGGTCGCTAACAGACCTATCTTTCCCTTTCAGAGAAAACCATGGTGCAATAGCTACGCGTAATGCTTAACTTTAATGCCAGTGCTTCCAGATTTTTTAATATCCTATGTCAGGACACTCCTTTTCAAGGACAATTACAATATTAAATGCTACTTGCTTATTTAATTGAGGGAGGGGAAGGGGTGATCTCTCAGGAACTTTTAATGTATCCTAGTTGAAAAGTAATATTATTAGTTCATTTGCAAGAGTGCCATTTAACTACTGTTCTCCCCAAGTGTGTATTTTTATACGTAGCGTGTAGGTCTCATCTGCAGTAAGATACAGCAAGGGTATATCCTCTTTTTCTCCACAAAAAAGGTGTATCTGCTATAACTTACAGCAGGAGATTGTACTGATTGAAAGACGATGCTGCGTAACAGAGCAAGACCTTGCCTTCCCAAGTTTGGCAGTTACTTGAGAACTGTCTGAAAAGAATTAAAAATCTCAAACGTGTTTTGAGAGGCTTTTAATTTCAAAACTTTCCTTTTACTGGGAGTTTGAATGCAATGTGGATTTAGAAAGTAAAGAATACGTATTTTTATTTCCAAGCTTCCAGCTCCACTTAAACATCATAAAGTAAGTCTGATGTACTCAAGGTGGACTAAATTGGTAAGGAATTAAACATTGTTGTGGAGATTTTAAATGAGATGGCATGTGTTACTCCATTAACATCTTTTTCTGTGGGACAAAATGTCTCACTCCTAAGTGCAACATAACAATAACCTTGCGAACCTGAAGTGTAACGTGCACTTTTGCTGTTAATAGCTATAATCCATACATTTTTGGCATGCTGTTTTGTTTATGAAGTCTATTATTAGGCAAAAGGTTAACAAAAATATGACTTACTGCTAGCTCCTTGGGAAGAGCAGAGTTTAAGCATTTTAATAGGTTAGAATCAAATTTTATATATCAACAGAAATCTTTTAGGGATGTGTCCCTCACCTGCTGTATGGGCTGGGTGCCATTGAAAAATCAAATCGTAGAAGAAAAGGCTCCAATCCACTGATGCGCATGTTCTATGCGGAGGTTATGATATTCAGACAGCTTCTCAGTTTCATTCATTCTAATCCAAATTTGAAGTATTAACTCAGATCTTACTTGAAGTCAGTGGGAGTTTTGCCAGGCTAACAGTGGAGCTGAGATAATGAAGGACTTTGGGATTTGGCCTGCATTGAGAGATTACATGGATCAAAATTCTGAAAGGACAAATCCCCTACTTAGCTCTTTCTGAGCCAGCATTATGTGGTTTGGCCCATGTTGTCTTTTTTTTTTTTAATGTCAAAGCCCAGGTTCAAATCTAGAGAAATCCGGAAAGATCAAAGTGGAGCTGAAATATTTTCCACTGGACTTTGGAAAGCCTTAAGCTTGTGGGACAGTAAGAGGTTATTTTATCCGCTTACCTTACCCTCTACATTTCACAGCACACAAAGCATAACAGATGATTTCCTAGCCAGACCTTTCATTTCGGTGGGTTATGGTGATCCATACAGCTTTAAAAGCAAACCCAGAATACTTGGTTTCCAATGACTTCTGTGAAAGCCTTCCCCTTATTTTGTGAGAATGAACAATTTACACCATTTGAACTTAAAAGATTTCTTGACTCTCATTTATCCATGGAGATGTGATCTGACGTTCTAAAGCACAACATACATAGCTGAACAACGTAACTGGTATTTTTCAGAGAGAAATGGTGCAACCACTTAGTCATAGATGAATTCATAAGTAAACTTCAAACTGCAGTGTATTTATGTATCATATCACACTAGCAGACATTTTGTCAGTGATTTATAGCAAGCAAATACTACTTCAGAGCATGCTTACCATCCATAATTATTTTTATAACATACGGAGGGTTTACTAGATTGGCAGGAACATTTGTTTTCTCCCTTTGAATAAACACCTATACTGACATACTCATTCCACAGATTCATTTTCACCAAGTGACTTTAAAATCAGAGTACTTGTAAATTTGAAAATATTTTAGAATTAACATTTTAACAGGGAAAGATTGGCGTCTCAGAGTTAGTAGAACATCTAACTATACAGACCTCTTTAGTCCCAAAGGCGTTTTCTCCTAATTTATCAACCTTGTTACCATAGAAAGTCAGTGAATGTAAAGGAATATTTCATGTGGGAGAAAGGCATAAACTACTTACTCTTTTATGTTTATCAGCAAATATTAAAACCTACATATCAGAGTCTGTTGTTACCAATTTACATCACTGTAAATTCATTGACTTGAGAGGCAATTCCACCAGTTTTCTGCAGGGTAATGAATAGAAAGTGGGACATTGACATCTTCTGCTTTCTTTTTCTTTCTTTTTCAATCGTTCTATGCATGATTTGCATCAAAATATCTAAGGATATCAGAAGATAAAGCAAATAAGTTGTCAGCTGCAAAAGCTGATAAACTAAATGCATTACAATCAAACCCCTTTGTACTAAGCCTATTCCAGAAAGCATGAATTCAAAGAAGGTTGCTTGAAAGTGAAGTAAAACTTTAACTTATGTGGAAGTAAGTTGAAGAGATGCCTGCTGATACAGTGACGAAGAAAAGCGAAACCAAACCAGATTAAGACATTGTTCCGTCACACAGTCTCACACTGTATCTGCAAGATGCAAAAGCAACTGAACTGAAACCGTAGGCAGATCTAGCTCAGTCTCTGACAATAACCAGCAGTAGATACTTGGGTATGAACAAGTTAAGTGAATAGTGATACTTCCCTATGATGCGTTCATCACTACACATGAAAGGTTTTATCCATGTGTAGCCCTGGTTTTTTCTGTTTCTCTTTCAAGAGTTTCCACAAATTAATTACATACTGTATGAAGAGCTGTTTTTCAAAGCTGCCGTTTTCTAGTTTTATTTGATGTCCCCTATTTCTGATGTTCAAAAAGATCATGAACAATCATTCCCTATTTACCTCTGCTCTTGTGAGACCCCACCTGGAGCACTGCGTCCAGTTCTGGAGTCTCCAGGACAAGAAAGAAGTGGACCTGTTGGAGCGGGTGCAGAAGAGGGCCATGAAGATCTTCAGAGGGCTGGAACACCTCTTCTGTGAAGAAAGGCCAAGGGAGTTGGAGTTGTTCAGCCTGGAGAAGAGAAGGTGTCAGGAAGAACTTATTGTGGCGTTTCAATATATAAAGAAGGTTTATAAGAAAGACGCAAAGACACTTTTTACCAGAGTCTGCAGTGACTGGACAAGAGGCAATGGTTTTAAACTGAAAGAGAATAGATTTAGATTGGACATAAGACATTTTTTCTATTATCAGGGTGGTGAGACACTGGAACAGGTTGCTCAGAGAAGTTGTAGATGCCCCATCATTAGATGGGTTCAAGATCTGGTTGTACAGGGCCCTGAGCAACCTGATCTGGTCAAAGATGTCCCTGCCAATGGCAAAGCAGCTGCTCTAGAACCTTTGAAGGTCCCTTCTAACCCAAACCTTTCTTTGACTGTATGATTCTATACCTTTTCTGAGCTGCTGATATTTCCATAGAGCTCTATAATACTGCATTTGAAACATCCGGTTTGCAGGCTGTAGGGTCTTAATCTATTTAGTAGGTGCTTATACAGAGCTTTATCTTTCTTATTCTCTCATCTGGATAACTCCCAGGTGCACCTTTTTGGAGGAGAGAACAGAAATCCAGGCATGGTATTCACAAGGTATTGGGTTCACCTTGGATTTGTTAAGTAGTCTAATGATGTTTTGATCTTTACTCCTCTACTAATTATTCTGAACTTTTGAACTACTTTTCTGACAATGGTTGAGCACCGAAGTGCTACTTTTCATTGAATTATTTAATATAACCAGAGATCTCATTCCAGAGTACTAACAGTAAGATTTCAGCCCTTCATTAGACTAGTCAAGTAAATATGTTTTTCTCCATGTGCTGCGCTTGACTTTTAGTTACACTGAATTTCACCTGCAGCTCAGTTCTCCTGATTCGCAGCAATGCTTTCTGCAGTCCTTGGCCCCAATTTTTATTACTCACAACAGCTAAATGTAATCTGTAAATTGTGTTGTGCTCAAAATAAATTTCAATATGGTTGTTTAAATTAAGTAGCCTGCTGATTTAAGCCAATATTTTCATATGTTTAGATAAATAGGGCCATTAATATACAACGTACTGCTTGAAGTTGATAGGTGATTTGGTCACACTTGAGGTATTTGGAATAAAGCGCGATTTAGATTTTTGGAAAGGATAATGATCTCCTGATAAGGTGAGGGGGTAAATTTCTCCCAGTACACAGAGGCTTAACATGGCTCGATCACTAATGTTTGAAGGACTGGGGAAAGAAGCACAATAACACTAAGACTCAGATGAGAATGGCATTACTCTGCCTTGATTTTTTTTACAAAAGAAATGTGTTGTAATAAGCAACATTCATGCTGAGCAAAATACTCTGGGCTGGTAACTCCTGCACGCTTGCGCTCCAGGTCCCACTTGCTCATAGTGGGCTTAGGAATCAAACTCAGCTCCTGCCTTCCCTGCCGTGTTAAATGAAAGCAGAGCAGCGCGGACACAGAATCATGCCGACACGTATGTGTTAAACCTCGGGTTATGCTCATTTCCAAAGAAATAGCACCAGGTCAAATAGAAATCTTTCTGAAATGTTCATGTGCCATTTGCTGGTATTTTTCTTGGAGAAAAGGCATCTATTTACATGAACCTAATTTACTGTAGATGTAGATTTGGTAACAGCACTTGAGGCTAAAGAATGATCTGAAGCTAGTAATAAAACTTTAAGCAAAATTTTATAATTAAAGCTACACTGAGAACATTAAACAAATGTATGCATATGTCTCTATGTATGTGATTAGATCCTATGTCCATCGTTACCCGGTAGACATATGAGCTACCAAAATAAAACATAAATGCTGTCTTGCTGCATGAGGGAGAGAATTAAATCTTTGTAGCTGGGTTTACTGGAGATGCATTGAAATCAATCTCTTTAAAAGACATTTTAAGGACATAAATAAGTGTTGTATATACCCAGGGCAAAATTAAACGTAAAAATGTATTGCCTCTGAGGCAGAACAAAATAGTTTCTTGCAGTGAACAATATTGCAGAGTCGCAGCATGAGTTTTGAATTCTATTTCAGTGAAGAGCCTTCGAAAAAGAAAAACACATTAATAATAAGCTTCTGCCTGTGATAATGGAAGTTTTGAAATTCTTGATTTTAGTGTGTCATGTAAGTGAGGAAAATCTTTATCGGGTTTTTTCCTTCTTTTTTTTAGTGCAAAGCAGCATGCCATTCTCTACACTATTCGTGACAATGTTGTGATTTTTCTTCTCTTAGTAGACAGCTAGCAACAAAAAAGATATGAGCTCACTCATCAGGAAATATTTCTCTTTTCCTCCCTTCTTCTCCTTTTCCCCCCTGCCTTCCCCCATCTAACTGAGCTGATGCCTTACGTCACGCTAGGCATCACATACCTTTACTGAATCACATAGAGAGAGAAATAGCCATTCTTTTTAATATGATTCCCATGTGGGGAATTCTGAATCTTTGTCAGGTGAGAGCATCAGAAACAGTATGACAGCACAGAGCTACAGCAAATTTCCATAAACCCTTGTCATCGTTTGCCTTTGATTTTACCCTTAGGTATACATGCCAGTTACAACCCTTTTCCCACCTGTGCACTTCCAGTGAATGAGGCTTCCCCTGGAAGAGGTGAGCAAGCGTTGTCCTCCTCAGCCTGCGTCAGAAGCATTAGAACTTGGATGAACTCTGCTGTAGGTGAGTGGTTTGGGAACGAACACATCCTCTGAGAGTTTACAGCCCCCAGATATTTAGTCATCTTGCAACAGGACATGGGAAGCAGTCAAACCAGAATTCTTCCAATTTCTTTACTGTAGCACCAGGATGGATGGCTTGAGGAAAGTATTTATTTTGCCTATTTCCTAGTGGCAGTTTGTCTGGTGTGCAAGTTAATGAAGAAAAGGAATTGGAATATACAGAAGAAGAGCTGAATACACATAATCATCATGGAGCTTCACACTGTGATATATTATCTTGATGCTGTACAGCAGATGTACTATATTTACTTTAATACCTTCAGAACAGCACGGATGCGGTGCTGTGCATTCTGTGGTGCCCACAGGAAATCATTGTCATTTTTCATAATCTTTTCTTTTGTAAAATCTTGGAAAACTCTTGCTTTTGTACCCGTTTCTCTGCTCCACCACACCACTTTTTTCCTTTTTTAGCGTCACTGTAACTCCTCTGAGAAATGTCATATTCGGTGTTCTTCCACTGATGAAAATTTGAATTTTAACTCTTATGAAGCATGCTGTAATGGATCCAACAAGGATAATAATAAACATTGTGTGATTCAGATTGCTTTCCTCCCAAACCAAAATAAATTTTCAAGGTCTTAATTTACACTAGGCTTTATTTGTTCGTGTATTTGAGTTTGTTTTTCAAGATGTCTTTTCCATAGTTTGAATCCTGTTTTTTTATTTGGCTAGTTAAGTGCTTTTCATCCACGCTCCTTCTGCATGCTGTACATATTTCCCTCAGGAATACTAATATCTGCCAGGGGGAAATAACTGCTGAACAGCAGCTTCCTTTGTGCTGAGCTAATTTAGGAAGGTATTCACCTTGCCCTCAACTTTGTTAAACCAACTAGTGGTTGGAGGTTTTGACCTTTTATTTCTAAATATAAAAATAAAAATGTCAGTGCAGCTGTAGGGAACAGATTAGAAAATTGCCCTTCCTAGGAGACAAGAATGATGAAGATGTAAGTAGAGAAGGTGCATATTAATTCTCCCTTTTCTTCCTTTTTCCATTTATAGCTGGGTGAAAGAGAATTACAGGCTCATTGCATTGTCTGTCTAGTATTTCGCAGTCACATGGAAGAACATAGTCAAATTCTTGTATAAGATGATCTCAAAGCATTGTACGTTGTACAAATTAATTAAATCCAATAAGGTCCCTGAAGGATCAGCTTCTGGGAGTCATGAGGCCCTTTGGCTTCATTCCCCAGTTTAGTTTTATTTGGTAAATGGTGGCAAGTCACGCTAAATTAGGGTTGTGGGGCATTAATACAGGACAGGAAAAAGCTATTGTAGCAGAGATGAAACAGACCAGAAATGGGCAGGAATTTTACTCATAGAAGCAGTGTGGACAAGTCAACAGACAGGACTGGGAATGGGTTTGCACTGTGGGCTTGAAGAGACATTTCAGAGTGCACCGAGACAACAGAAATCCCGAATCATTACACATGATTTCTTTCTCTCGGGAGAGGTGAGTTCTGCACTACATGGAAAAAGGAGCACCTAATCATGAGCGTGGAAGGAATGATTTTCAGAGTTGCAACAGAGGTCGGCCTCAGAGGAGATCACAGAAAAATTTGCTAGAGGACTGATGGCCAACTTTTACGCTAATACGAGAATCTGTACATTTGCATCTTTTCTGTGGTCCATTTTCATTGCTAGGCTGTACATAGAGACTCCTTCATGTTGGTGAGATTGTGACTTCAGTCTGATCCCAAATTAGAATGAAGATTACACGATATATTTGAGGTTACTATTGTAATTACAAATGTTTTTTCTAAATAGAGAAGATTCACACATTTAAAATTTTGTTTTAAATCAGTAAATCCATTAGCTCAGGAGGTCATACTTGGTAAAACCTTGGATGAAGACTGCTTACATCCAAGATGAACTACTTATGTTCAAGAAGAACAAGATCTGGCCTAATTTATAATGGTCTGTGAAGGGTCCATTTGTCCCATGAAACTCCTGACATGGTTTAGCTGCAGTCTGCTTTTAAGGGCCAGAGAGTATCAATGTTTTCCATAAGACAAGGAACCTTTGATCAATTGGCTTCCATATTTATTTATGTGCTTTTTCTCAGATATCCGCAAAACAAGCAGGAGGCAGAGGCCCGTTTAATAATAAACTACTTGTATCCTAGAACACGCTGTGTCAGAAATTGGTGTACAAACTTTCTGCTAGCTCCTCAGAATTATTTTGCTCCGTAAGTGCATCTCGCAGTTCAACTGTTTCCAAGGGTTATTCTGGAGCTTCCATTTGTTGACACTGTAATGAAAACTTAGGTAGCTCATTACCCTTGTCTGATGAATCTAGGCCAAGTGTTCATTTGTCTAGACAGGAATATATAAAATAGATGAAGTAGGGACCAATTTTTAAACACATTACAAGGTCTCTTCAATAAAATACTGTGTTATTATAGAGGAAAACTGATACCATTCCGTGCATCAGTTTAAAAATTGAGTTTGTTTTTCTTAAATTTATTCATAGTAACCCTTCTTCCAAAGTCATTTGGTTCACTTAGACTCTCAGTATTCCTTCCGTTTAAAAGTCGTGTGTCCAAGCATTATTGTGTCCTGGGCTCTCGCCATTTGCAACCATCTCTGCAATTGCCAATATGAGTGAAACCCCCATAAAATAAACATCATCCTTTCTCATTACATGGATTATAGTGTTTCTTCACCATTCCTTCAGCCACCTTTTGCCTTGGCTCAGTCCTTCCTCATAGCTTGGGAGTGGGGCCTCAGCTGCTTGCGGGGATTGTAGGACCACAAACATCACACAGGAAAAATATTCTTGTGTGGGCAAAATGTCCTTTAGGGTTGTCTGTATTGAGTCTCATATTTTGCACAGGCCATCCAGGAGACACACCAGGGGGCTCAATACACTAAAGAAAGCCAAGAATCGCTCCCTTCAATTCTCCAAGAAGCGTCCATATCCTAAAGTAAAAAGACTGAAACATTCAGATAAATCCCTGACACTCTCTACAAGAGCAAAGAATACACTGCTGAAGAGAGGCTGGCTGGGGAAGGAAAGGAAGGAGAGGTTTGGGGTTTTTTTTCCACTAGTAGGAACAGCACCGTGCTGGAAAAAAACTATGTAAGGGTTCAATCTTCAAGTGCGATCTGAGATACGTGCTCCTTCTCCAGACAGGGAATTCTCATGGCTACTGCACGTGACCAGGTAGATGTGAAGGCTTCCTTTGCCGGAGTGATCCCTCCTCTCATTCAGGTGGACATTGCTTTTGAAACAGAAATGCTTACGCTGTGATCCATGGTGGTCTGCGGAGTCCTGGTTGGCTGCTAAAACATGGCCGCAGACTTCTGCATGTGTCAGCACTGCCTGGCAAATGGCTTAGCAAAACTCATCTTAGGAGAGGCACGAGTTAAAAAAGAATTGAAGAATTTGTTTAATTGTGGCATAACTGAAGTTGATATTCCATCAAAAAGATGTTAATTCATACATTAACTTTCAGGGTTTCTTTTGGCAGGAGGAGATACTGTGCAGAAGTAAAAGAATTTAGCCAGATACTAGTCCAAACTAGTATTGTAAAATCTCAGAGCCTTTTTCGACACAAAACCTGTGTCCCAACCACATTCGCTGCTCCTACATTTCCTCCTGGCTGCCAGCTAACAGTCTAAAGAATAAATTTAAAAGCAGCTACTCCAATTATAATGTGTTATTATGGACAGAGGCTCTTCTACAAGATAATAAGTGTACAGGCTTAATTAGACTGTTGATAAAAAACCTACATGAAGCCTGCTCAATTCTTAAAATTTTTACTCCTGCTGACCTCAGTGGACTTTGAAAAAACCTTGACATGGTATCTGGGGGGAAAAAAATCACTGTTTGGTATATCTGGCTTCTGTGATGGCTGACTGATCGAGGGCCGGGACAACCAGCTCTTTTTTGGGTGGGGTGAGCCTTTCCTTGAGGAGACAGAGCGCTACAAAACGTTGTGTCAGATATGCATGTTCAGCTTGCGGCTGTAGCCTCCCTCCTTGCACCCAGACAGCCTCTCAGAAAATCTCGCCAGCAGATATCTGAGGTCATCTTCATGTTTTTCTCATGCGTCAAGTTAAAGTGTGTTACTGTGATTTTGTATGACAGGCTGCTGGATGTTTAACATCGTGATTTTGCCAATTCACATCGCAACAGCTGTGACGACTATATAAACTCTGCTATAGTCCTTTTACTGTCTGGCCGAAAGACTAAGCCAGGGTGATTCATGTTATGTATATTTATTAAGCTGTTTACATAATAACCAGCCAAAGACTACTAATAAGGAGAAAATGGATTTCATCCATATGGCATTTACTCTACTCCAGTTACCTAAGGTGGAAGCATTAACAGGAACTTCAGCAAACAGAATTGCAAACTTTTCTGAAATCTAAAGCCTTGATAAACATAAATTAAGGAATTTTTAGCCTTTGAAAAACGGTAAATTGATAGGTCCAGTGAATAAAACCTTTTCAATGTACCCTCAAAAAACCATGCTAATTTAAACAGAAGGTCTGGAAAGAATGCAAATCCCAGCGGTGCAGCATAATTTTATTAAAATACTACTCTTAAGGTAACAGACTAATATTGTTTGACCTCTGGGTTCATTGAACTACAGTCTTCTGATGGAGCTTCCTATTAAAATTCCAAAGAGCAAGTGAAAAAGTGGGGGAAGACCTAACGAGCTCTGCATGGCACAAATAAGTGCTTTGGAGTTACAAGATTTAAAGCATAGAGTTTTGAGGGAGACTTTTTATAAAAAGCAGAATTCTGTGACAAGAAGTACAGTGAAAGTTATATCTTAATAAGATGGATTTTCCAAATTTTAAGCTTCTTTTTTCTTTTTGACCATTGGTGAAGGGTGCATGCAATGTCAGTTTTATCATCAGATAAATTTTGGTGTTAAGCATTTAAGATATGTGGGCAAGCAGCTGCGCTGTGGCCTCAGCATTTCCCTGGTGACTGGGTGAGGGTCTGGGCGTGGAGCTTAGACCAGTTTAGAGCCCATGCAGAGGTTTGGATGATGTGCGAATAAGAGTATTGGGTGGGATACATCAATATTCAATACAAGGATCGGTAAGGAAAGAGAAGTCTTGTTAAATTTTGGAATTACTGATGTTATTGCAGCTCTTTAAGGGGTCAGAAGGGCAGATATGAAAGAAAGACCCATTCACAAAGTGCATTAATGAATCAGAGGAGTGTGTGCCAGTGGAGGCTATGAAATATAGGTGCACTTTTACTGGAAAGTGTTGGGTTTATAGCATGATTTTGGAAGACTAATGAGCAAAGCTATGGCTGTCAGATGATCAGTAAAAGATGAGAAAGTTGTTAGGATTAGCATCAGAAAACTGTTAAAAGTCAGCAGGAAAGAAAAAAAAAATACAACTTTCATATGAATGTAAAATGGACAAATACACAGAGGAGCTATTGCTCAGCTGTTGCTTTTCCCTCACTTCCTTCATGTTTTCTCTCTGCACCGTTTTTTCCCCCTGCTCTGAACACTCAGCACAAAATGACTTTTCATTTGTTCAGCTGCTAGGACTGGTGGACACACCAGTACAATTTCTTGTCCTGCCTTGGTGCAGTTGTTGGATGATTCCACATAAGTGAGCATTACCTAACATAAAACAATTGCCAAAAAAAACATTGAGAAGAGGATGAGAACATTCTGATTGGCAATAAATTCTATCAAATACCTTGTTTGAACCATCTGGACAATATTCTGATTCTAAGATGACATTGAAAGCGCTGACATACACTCAGTGTCACTCTTTAATGCCGGAGTGTATTGCTGAATCACAGAATCACAGAATCACAGAATAGTAGGGGTTGGAAGGGACCTCTGTGGGTCATCTAGTCCAACCCCCCTGCCGAAGCAGGGTCACCTACAGTAGGCTGCA
>Ga0065711_1000759_pt1 | contig 55708 bp, 32 predicted proteins | sample Hoacrofraction12_FD_59098 | JGI IMG/M metagenome (GOLD analysis project Ga0065711, IMG submission 59098) | Hoatzin crop microbial communities from Cojedes, Venezuela - Epithelial fraction 12 v2 (version 2) | ecosystem: Host-associated > Birds > Digestive system > Esophagus > Crop | place... | reverse complement strand
CACCATCCTTGTAGCCCTCCGCTGGACTCTCTCCAGTAGCTCCTCGTCTTTCTTGAACTGGGGAGCCCAGAACTGGACACAGTACTCCAGATGGGGCCTCACTAGGGCAGAGCAGAGGGGAAGGAGAACCTCCCTTGACCTGCTGGCCACACTCCTCCTAATGCATCCCAGGATCCCATTAGCTTTCTTGGCAGCCAGGGCACACTGCTGGCTCATGATCAACCTGTCATCCACCAGGACACCCAGGTCCCTCTCCGCAGAGCTGCTCTCCAGCAGGTCCGCCCCAAGCCTATACTGATGCATGAGGTTGTTCCTTCCCAGGTGCAGGACCGTGCACTTGCCCTTGTTGAACTTCATCAGGTTCCTCTCTGCCCAACTTTCCAGCCCGTCCAGGTCTCGCTGAATGGCAGCACAGCCTGACGGTGTATCCACCACTCCCCCCAGTTTGGTGTCATCAGCAAACTTGCTGAGGGTGCACTCTAACTCTTCATCCAGGTCATTGAAGAAGAAATTGAACAAGACTGTGCCCAGTACGGATCCCTGGGGGACACTACTAGTTACAGGCCTTTTCATACAGTGGGTTGTGTAATACTCATGGTGCATCAGGCACCTCGGTAAAGGAGCCTGAGTCACTATGGAAACACAAAACACCTTTCTTTAGAATTCAGGGAAAATTGCCAGTGGAGTGTGATGAGCGCACATCAGGTTGCAGCCTGAGCCAAACAAGTTGTCTGTGTGACGACTGTATCCGCAGTGGAAGTGTTTTGAAGCGTGAAGGTGTCTCCGAGTCTCCCTTGCCACCCACGCTCATAGTCTGTGGTGGGCGAGTCGACTGCAGAGTCGAAAAACGTGCTGAATCTCTAGAAAAACACGGATTGAGTTTTGAGCTGAAGTAAATAATGTGCAGTTTCAGAGGCATCGCTGCATTTGGAACAGCTCAGTGTAGGAAAAGATTTCTCCTAGATAGTCTGGGAGACCAATTTTCTAACATGCTCAAAGAGTTCTAGTACACAGGTAATAAGTGCCCCTTTTTTTAGATGGCTGAAGCGGCCTTTGGGACCTTCAGGCCCAGTCTTGGAGCTTCCTCAAATCCAGGGACACCAAAAAAAAAAAAAAGAAACAGGAGCTTGTAAGCCACAGGCTCTTGGTGCTGCAAGGTGTAAAGATTACATCTTCTAGAAGATGTGTCCATTCTGCTGCTAGAAAACAGTAAGCAGTGATTTACTAAGCAAAACTGCTGGATGAATTATTAAGAAAAAAGTATTGGAAGATTGCATCTTAACATTTAGATTTTTTCAGGGGTTATTTTTAATTTTCTTGTCAGCACAGCAGTATCAGAAGCAGTACTGTTAAATTAGTTTAAAAAAATGTTTAAAAATGTAAAGAAAAGGTGATTTTAAGAAAAATGTTGCTTAAATGATTGCCCTGATCATAACTGCTCTTCAGCTATCTAATCTTCCAGAAGGGCTGAACGTGGGTTTCATCTTCAAGAGGGCTCTGAAAGGTTTATCTGTAGAGTCTGAGCTTTAGAGACGTGCAGGCTGCTCCCTGCACTGCTAACTCAGTCCTTATTGGACCAGCGCTTCAAGTTGATGGAGCTGAGCTCTTGCATCTAATTTTCTTTTTTAAAGTAACATAGAATGTGCTTTAATAACAAGATTTATTTTGAGAGTTGCAGCTGTACACTGGCTTCTCTAAACTAAACATTGTTCTTTGCAATCAGTGCACTGTGTTGAATTACAAGTGAACTTTTCACAGTTTTATAGCTTCTGTCATATTTGTCTCCATCATCAAGACTCAGACAATTGGTTCCCCCCAAGAGCTGCTGGCCATCCCTTTGATCATTCAAAGGCTCTGCTTCTGAGCCTCTGGGGAGGATGAAATCCTGGTCCCATCCCACAGAGAAGGTGAGCTGTGGGGCGCAGCAAATGCCCTTGGGCCATTGGGGCACTGCCTGAGCAGGGCTTTTGGGAGCCAAAGCTCGGGACCATGCAGTGAAGGACACAGCACAGGCATTGGGGCGGGGAGCCGCTGCAGGAGAGTATCTTTTCTGCTCGGTCATCTTATAGATTATAAAGGGCTTTACATTTCCAGGCGCTGTACGTGCAGAGCGGGCTTCTGCTTTTCCTTTCCTGCTGCAGGAGCCTTCCCAAAGTCGCATCATCCCTGTAGACAACAGTGCGCTAAAGCCATGTCTCTGCTCCTCCTTACCGTGCTGTGCTGAGTCACATGCGAATAAGAGTACTTCAAAACCTTTCCCCTGTGAAATAACTTTATGCACTAAGTGGCAATAACATTGGACTCTGCTGTGCTGCGTCAAACAGTTTGTGTTGCTTTGCACTTTGCAGTTGAACAGGCATTCAGTGTCATGGGGTTGCTGTTCCTCAGGGCAGGTAGGGTAGACAGTATTTGCCATAATTTTAATCATCTGCATTATGATTATTTCTTACTAATGCAAATTGCCATCTTTTTATGTCAGTTCAGCCTATTCACATTCAGAACTTGCCTGCTTCTCTTCCTTTTCTCAGCTGAGAAAATCTTTTTGTTATTAACAATGATGGAAGAGAAAAATCTGAAGGGATTATGTAAATAAGTAATTGAATCAGCACTTCTGCACTCATTGCCAACATGAAAGCAATGTGACATTTGCACAGAAAGAAAAACAAAGTAAATACAGATTTTCTTTTGTCTATTCCTGATGTTCAGTTAAAAAATTAAAATGACGGCAGCACTTGTTATTACAGCAGCATTTACTTAGCAAAAATGTGTGGGAAGCAATTAATTACAATGTCAGTTGCTTTAGGCTAATGAGAAGTTCATCTTTCAGCAGATCGGTCATCAGCATCCATTTGAATACGTTCTGTCGCTGGTACTGCGTGCCTTAAAATAAACAGCGCAGTTCTGTCTCATGAGTTTCTGTTTTGGACCAAAACCCCAGTGGCTCTGTTCAGGGCTAGCTGATATTCTGGCCTCATGGTCTTTGGTCCCTGGAGAATACAAAGAGAAATCAATGCCGGGGGGTGGATGGGCTACAAGGTTTACAATAAAAGCAAGCTTTCCAAATATAGTTCATCTCAGAGACCCATTACATTACAATGATGCAATGTAATGGCTGGTGGCTTCTTTCCATAACAGAGGCATGATTTTGCAATCTGCTGTTAGAAGTTACGTAAGGCCTTTCACAACAGAAATACATGCATATGGAAAGGACAAGCTAGACAAACTGTTTACCTGTGTATTTCTATATTTGTATTGATATTTATGATATGAAGCAAATGGAGGGAAGTGCTGAAAGAGCTCTGCATCTATTTTATCTTTCTGTCTCAGTGAATCCACTCTTGTCTTTTCTGTGGGATGTAAGAGTTCAAGGTCGCTCTCTGTTGACACAAGGTCACTTGGTACTCTCGAACACCGGAGCATTTTGTTAGTACAGGCTGGCTCCCTGTAATGCATGCATGGGAAGCATGCAGTGTTCTGTCTATGGTTTCAATTAGTGACGTGTGTCATGCTTTATCAGTGCGCATCCCTTCCTTCGGCGAAGGAGACGTGCTGCAAATGCAAGGAACAGCAGGTTGTAGATGAGAAGGGGCCTTCAGCTGGTTAACCACGATCTGTAAGTCCACAACTCTGGCTTCATCCCTTGCAGCATGAAGAACAGCTTCTTCATTTGTTTATTTAATCCAGAATTTATTCAGATCCTCTGCCAGGCCTGGCCCGGCAGGACCTCGGGCAACGTGCGTGCATCGCCCATGGGAAGACAAGTTTGGTGCTGCTCTACGCACTGTGTCTTGTACGCCTTCTTCGTCTCCACAGGAGAGCTTTAGCCAGAGGCGTGTTTGCATGGAAGTAACTATGCCCAAAAAAGACCCAGACTTTCTTCCCCATACAGAGTAATCCACTGGGATTAGTCTAATAAATCCATGCTCCCTGTTTTGTATTCAAAGGGATCAGCACTAGAAGTAAAGTCACCATGAATCCAGAACACGCACTACCCAGTGCCAGCCATTTCATTCCAACCTTTGCTGCAGCCTGCATGGGAGCACCACAGGCAGCGAGAGATACGCTGAAGGCCGTGCAAGACTATGATTACGATAAAACTACAGGCCTTTTTTGTAGTAAAATTTATCATTACTTTTCTCAAACTTGTTGCTGAGCAGAGGGGCTTTAACCAATAACCTCAACAAGTAAACTGGGAACCCCTCCATGTGTTGGCTCTGTTTTCTTCCCTTGCCTGCTATTTTGGTCACTTTTCCAAGGCACACATCAAGGGAGTCCTGGATGGATGAGGGCCCCCTCATTCACACTTCAGTGCCGATAGGAAATGAGGCATTTTGCTGGCCTGGGTCAGCGGCAACAATGCAGTTACACTGCAGATACCTGCTTTAATTAGGAGCTCTTTACTTTGTCAGCAGGGCAAGATAAAATGAAAGCTTAGAGGCAATGAATTGAGTTTTGCTCTTTTAACCTTTTTTTAGTTAGCATTTTCAACCTTTCTCAGATCTTGGCTTACCTATTGCATTTGGTTCTACTTTCACTAGTCTCTGCGATGTAACATTAACAATATTGGGTTTTTTTAGATATATTATCCCTTATAACTGCAAGAGCAGGATTCTCCATATTCTTCTTTACCCAAAAAGCCACTCTTAACCATTGCTTATCCCTTGTGTCACACGAGGTATTTCTTACAAACATAAAGAAAATTCTAATAATTCCACATATGCAAACCTGCGCAGAGGAGGTAAGTTGTGATCAAAGACAGCTTTGTGCAAAGGGAGTCAGGTACTTCAGATGACCACAAATATTGACACTGTGGCAGTATTTTGTATTCTTAACTTGTACGCCCTGGTGACGTACACACCGGGCTCAACCCTTTGTCTTCTGCCATTAATCATTATGGATGACAGATCGATAGGCTGTTAAGTTGTGTAAAACAGTGAAAAATCAAGTGAAATCATCTAAGTAAACAAGGCCCTCAGTAACTGCTTTCTAACATGACCTTATTTCAGAGGATTCTTAGGATAAATTGTGGTTCCACCGGATATTTTTAGTGGCCGTGCTTTCGCTCCAGTGACTGTGCCTAGACACTCACTTGGCGTAAAGTCTTGCTCCATTGAGATCAAAAGGAGTGACACCAGTTTCACACAAAGGGAGGTTCTGGCCTTTGCGTTTCGTTCCAGTTAAGTCTCTGCTAGAGACAACCTAACAGCTGGCTCTCCGAGTGCCACTGAACGGCGTTGATTTTATGCCACCACCTTGCTGGAGTTTGTGCAGATGCCGCGGCCCGGCGGATGCCCTACTTGCTCTGTTCCCATGACAACACCCTGCAAAGCAGCTCCCTGTGAGCTTCCCCCGACTGCCTCATCACATCGACAGCCGTGCCAGGGCTGCAGCTTTCAACCACAGGCAACGCCTCTTCCTTCAATTAACAAAAAGTGGTTTACAAGGGAAGAAAGTTCTGTTTGAAATAGCAATGTTTTGGTTGTCAGAGCAGAGGCTGTTAAGCTCTCCCCCACCCAAACGCAGGGAGGATGGCAGAGTTTGGTTTGCCATTTTACACTGTGCACTGCTGCTCGGTAGTGTAATCAGGAATGACTTTTGGTTTTGCTCCAGGAATTATATTTGTTTTCATTGGTGCTGGGTACAGTGTGCCTGATTCTCCATGTATGTTGAAGTGAATTAAAATAGAACAGGACTTCAAGTAACTCCTAATTTTATGTAGCAGAAGACAAGGGGTTGCTCGGACTAATTATTGTGGAGTGGAAGATCTACTTTTGTTGGGGGCGAGCCTCGTCCCGCCTGTCCTCCAAAAGCTGGATGCCTCCTGGGAGCGTCCCAAGAGCCAGGCCTTCAAAATGGCCAAATCATCAGTCTAGCCAGTGGCTCTCCAGGCAGAAGTCTTTGGAGCTGGTGCTTTTGGTTGTGTAGATGAGAAATGCAGAGCATAAAGATGAGTTCAGGGCATTGAAGCTGGGTGGCAGCGGAGGAAAGTGGGCTAAGTTTTCCTGCCTGCCAGTCCAGTGCAGTGCTCTAGTGAGTTGGAGGATGGTATTCTTTTTTTGGAAGTTAAAAGTGTTTAAGAACATTTTCTCTGGTACAGATTCTAAGTTTGTTTTGCTTTTTATATGTAGACCAAGAGCTCCGTCTGTGGCTCTGGCTGTACCACTCCCAGTCGCTCAGTATTTGCCTCAATGAGTGCCTGTTGTCATCTGGATAGAAGGGAATCAAAATTAAGCTTGGTAAATAAGAAAGGGCTGGGATCCTTCCGTGGGACTCACAGAAGGGCTATAGCCCACAGAGGGGCTTCTCCAAGCCTACCCAACTGAGAGGGGCTTGCAGCTGAACGCTGACAAGGTTATCTCCCTCCCGGCACACGAACATGCCTGAGGGCTGGTAAGTGCTCTGCCCTGGCACGGCCACGGCCGCGGCCACACCAGGGACAGGTTTTCTGAGCTGCGACTGAGGGGCTGACTTACCACCTCCGATGTCCTGGAACGGCGAGTGCCCGTGAGAGGGCATTGCAGCTGCGTCGACAAGCCAGACCCCGGGCGCCCTTCCTCCGACCACCGTCCTCCGAGTACCCCTCGCCTCCCCGTGCCTAACTCCAAAGGCTTTCACCGCCCCGACTTGGGAGCCAGGTTCACCCTCACAGGGCTCAGCATCAGGTGCTCCCTGCACCGCACTGGAGGATGCCGACAGGCCATAGGTGACAGCACATTACCCGTCCCGGGCATTTGCCCTGCCGGCAGTAGCCAAACTCGTGCCCCGGCTGCCGCGTCCGAGTTTCATAGCGCTGCAAAGACCCGGTATAAAAATCCACGGCAAAAGCTCGTTGTCCTGGTGGACAGCGAGCAGCTTGTACCCTGTGAGCTCAGGGTATCTGCTGAAAGGTTGTTTGTCCTGCCACTTGGTGACCACAACATGTGTGTTTTGATTTTGTTTGTTATTCCGTGTCATCCAGCCCAAGAATTTCTGCAGCCCCAGCATCAGCCTGCACATTGCCCTCCACTTCATTCAATTACTGGCTAATCTGCTATTCCATTTTATTTGATCTGAGCCTTAAAGACCATATCACGCGTGCTGCAAATTACACAATGTCCATCCTTAGCTTGGAGAGCTTCAAGCAGGTGCTGAGGAACAAATAGATCACTGTCTGGAGAAGCTGCCATTTAACTAAGAAAGAAGAGACAACTCTAAATAAGACAGATGCAGAGAGAGACCAAAGATTGCTCACACTGGTAATGAAAATTAATCAAACATCATTAGCAGTCTCCAGAGAGCCCAGTACATCTTGTGCTTCTGAGATGTGCTTCTGGTTGTCCTCTGTCTGATGAGAGCACCCGCTTCTCTCAGCTCAAGGGCAGAAAGGAGCTTTGCTGCATCAAGAAAAAGATCAAAATTTGGAGCCTTTTTCAAGCAGAGTGGGGTGGCTTTTTTTTGAAAGCCGTGTGGGCCAGCCTGCTGTTTTGTGATGCCAAGCAGCCATGATCTCTGGGGAGGTCAAAAAATACATGTAGGTGATTCTACTAAATACAGAGCCTCGCTTTTCTTTCTGCAGAGTGGGACTTACCTGGAAGCAGTCCACTCTGAGCAAAGCTTCCAGGGAGGCTTCTTTGACACCTGCCTGAAAGCAGTGTGAAGGGCTTTCGGGTAGGCAGGATATTCCACGCGGGAGAGCTGTGGGGAAAGTTGGTTATTAACAACAGTCTCTTATGGATTATTTATTTTAGCACACAGTTATTTCTACTAAAACCTCATGCCCTTCCTTTTGCCATCCTGCCTGTCTTCCTCACTAGCCAGGTTGAACTCACCAGCCTCAAAAGCTGGATACTGAGTCCGTTCTGTTTGTATCGTGCTTAATACACTGGAGCCTTGATTAGAGCTTCTGGGCTTTACAACAACTGAATGATTTGCTTGGGTTTTATGTATGTGTCTTTCGGTTCGTTTGTTTGTTTACCCACCACCACCACTTATGTTTATAGTTTGGTGTTGTGGGGAAAGTAAAGAACTGACCTTGTTAGTTGAAGATTTGTCAATTGAGGCTTAAAAATTAAGTGAAGAAAATCTGAAAGACTGAAAGAAGTTCAAGGTTTCCATCTGCACATAAGCATGTAGTCGTGCAGACCTGCAGCCCTCCCACAAGCGAGTCTTACGGGTGGCGCATTTTATCCCTTCATCTTGTCAAGCAGGGTCCTGGGACTTTCTCTCCCAAAGCTAGGCCCTGGAGATAGCCCACTGATCTCGCCGCAACCGTTCACACCAGTATGGGGCTTTACCTTGTCCTGAGCCTTGCCCATATCGCATTAGTTACCTGTGACCCTCAGGAAAATATAAGCCACATTTTTCTCCTAAAGCAATGAGAGGTGCGTCTGGATCACCTTAACTCGACCTGGGATGGCAGAGAGTGGAAGTGCGGGGAGAGCAACTGATGCAGGCTCATTGCCATCAACGTCTTCTAATATGATTTTTGAAGGAGAGCGTCCTATTAACTCCTGCTTTGTACAGACTACGGTGATTCATTATGTTAGTGCTTTCTCCAAACAGGTTTTTTTCAGCTGCCACTGTGCTCAGTTGCTCTCTGGACAGGTACAAGTGAAGCTGTTTTCCCTTCTTTCTGATAATTGCCTAGATAACGCATGAGTTCCCAGTAGCGCACTGTCGGATGCTCTGGTTAGGGCAGGGGATGCTCCCTGGGTTGGAAAATGGGCTTGGCAGGAGAGGGAGGGCTTTGCTGAGGGTTAAATAACACCCAAATAATGTCACCGTAATGTCACCACCCCTTGTCGAAACAAGCCTAGGCTCTCTCTCTTCAGCTGCATGTCTCTAGTGAGTGGAGCAAGTGCTGTCCCATTGTGCCGCGCAGCCCTGAAGCACACGCACAGCACAGGCAAACAGGGTTTTGAAGCTCCTGTGGTGGGACAGGTTGCTGATGATCTTGTCCCGCGCACCACGGCAGGGGCCCAGGGGGGCTGCAGCAGCAAGAACAAGAGGATTTTTGCCTGCCCCATCCTGCCCATGCATCCGAGCTGTCTGTCCCCCCAGCCTGCTCACCATAACCACAGCATGCTCAGAAAGCAAATTATTTGGCAAGCTATTAGTGCCGGAGGAGGAGATAGATCCCTCACCTACATCCTTGTCTCCTTGCCCTCGTTAGCATGACCTTTTCAGAGCTCTGCTGATTACTTCATTGCTCTGTAGCAAGCTCCTTTCGGAGCCTGTCCTGCTAGACTCATTCTAGCTGTTAAAACATTGACCAGAACCATAAGGAGCCCCACAGAGTGATGTCTCAGCCCTCACAGCTAAACTGTACCTAGGATCTTCGCTTTACTCATTACTTAATTGGAAGGCACTGAACAGGACATTGGAAGATGGCTCGTGACCTTAATATCACAGCATATGAAGCAGCAGGAGAAAAGAGATGCTAGGCAGAAGTTTCCTTGCAACAAAATATAGTCTCAGTTGGAGAAAATTTATCTAGGAGAATGCTAAGCTGTAAATGTCAAGTTAATTAGCCCTCATACATAATTTGTTTTTAAAAATACGCTGTCGTCTCCTTCTGGAGGAACAAGAGCCCATTTTCCCCTTCTGTTAGCCCGAAAAGTCAATCCAAACAATGTCGTTGAAGCCTAAACCAAGAATCATCATGATGCTTTCAGTGGAGGAACTCTCTGTGAGTAGAAGGAGCTTAAAATCCACACATTTCCTCTCTAAACCTGCCGAGCCAGAAGGCCAAACAGCCCTTCCCAGGACACCGCTCACAACAGACCCGCTTCACTGGATTCTCAGATGTCTGCGCTGTTGATACCCAGTTTCCCTGTTGTGCCAACTCCAAGTCACATTCTGCCCAGTTTCAGGCTTTCTCTTTCGCTGCCAGCACTCGAAAAGGCTAGTGGCCAAATCCTGGTAATTTTTCCTGTGTCCTGATCTCTACTGGCTTGGATAAAAACAAGTCAGTGGACTGCAATGCGCTTGTGCTGGGCTTTGTCTTCCATCCAGAGATTCTGAAGTGTTTTCTGTATTTGTGGTCCTGGGAAGACCAATGATTCACCCCCAATTACATTTTTCTTTTCAAATTAATAGCCAGTGCCGTCTGGTGTGGTGGAGTTTCTCAGATGGAGACTGTTTGGCCTTGTTCTCCATGACTCAGTGTGTTTTGCAGCCATGGAGTGCCTGATCAACTTGCCTTCCTCCATCTGATCTGACTGTGGAGGAACAGAGGACTGGAGTTTATAGCAACACTTTCAAATATATTGCTTTTCTCATGGAGAACGTAGGTCTCAATATTGCTCTTTCCCTTAAGCAGTACTTTCCAGCGCTGCCTTTGCTGGCACTGCCATTGTGATGCTCCCCAGCTGGCAGTGCCTGGAAAACGCGGTGGCCAGCTGTGGAGCACAGCGTTGAAGGTATCAGCGATAACTTAGCCCTGCCTACTTTTTCTTTACGGCAGAGAGACCTTTTAGCTGGCTGGGTCCGGGTCTCTCACCCCAGTCTTCCTGGCAGCCCTCTATTAGTGCTTCATCCCTTCGGAGGAGTGACTGCTGCCTGTCTTCTGCCACCGAGCTCAGGCACCGGGTTTCCGCGCTGCCCATGTCACCCGTGGGGCTGCTGCCCAGCAGGAATACAGGGACGCTGCAGCTGCAGCCTGCCACACCCCAGCACGGTCCCTGTGGTGGCAGCCCGGGCCAGCCCGCCTGAGCCTCGCACAAACAGCAGTGCGGCGCTGCCGGACACCGCGGCACGGGGCACGGGGCACACAGGCTGTGCCAGCCCTGCGGGCAATGAACCCAGCGAAGGCTCCTCGCTGTGGTAGCAATGTCTGCTCGTCCACTGCAGGTAGAAAGCTGTTTTTCCTGTTCTTCGCAAAAAAGAGGTGAAAGGAGGTGAGCAGTAAGTAAGCGCTGGCCCTGCCACTGCCATGGGAACACACATGGACAGCAGAGGCGAGACACGCAGGGCTGAAGCGGCATTCAGAGCCCCCCACCTTCTGCAGGTGCACCACCTGTCTCTAGGATACTGGGTGGTTTTACATCTAATGAGCACGTAGCTTTGCAACTCTTTCCCTTGTGTGAGCCAAGACACTTCTCTGGAGAGTCCAACTGTGTCTCGCAGCAGGGGCAGCCACCGTGCTGGTCGCTCTCACACACACCCAGCCATCAATCCTGCCGCATTCAAAAAAAGAAAGTGAGAAAGTCCCTGCAGCATCCCCCCAGCTAGTTCTCCTGCTGCTGTGGCTTCCTGTCATTCCTGAACTCCTGGTATTTTTAGGTTGTTGACTGTCTTCACACCCACTTTGAGAGTGATGAAGTCGCATCCTGGGGAAGTGGTGGCAGCACGACTCTAGTAACAAAATCATTAAATCAATTGCCTTTTCAGCAATGCCATCTCTAGTGAAATGTCACTGATACCTACGGTGTCATCTCCAGAGTCTGCAGCTTTTTGTCAAGCAATGTGGTTGTTAACAGAGGAGGAGGATGAGACCAGCACATGGCTGAGCTAGCCCCAGTGGTGCACAGCCCGTGAAAAGGGAAAAAAAAGAGAAAACTCAGTTTGTGAAAAGGAGCAAACTTTCAATTGATGTAAACCCAGTAGCTCACCTCCATCTATTAAGTGTGCAGGTGATAAAGCAGTGCAGACCTCAACTGATGTCTGCCGTATAAAATAAACCAAGCAATGTACAGCCCTAAAATGTATGCCTATGTCGAAAAAAGTCATCTAGTTATTTGCTTCTGAGACATACAAATCAGATTTGTTTTCACAACATGTTGAGCATCACATTATCATCAGCAAAACAGTAATAGAAAAGCCCATAAAGAGGACCTCCCTGGAGAACTATTAGGTAACAGATTACCCTGCAGATAGCTGTGGAGAGACGCCCCAGCAGGTCTTGTCTAATCAACTGCTCTGCTGGCAGAGGCGATGAAAAAACGTTGGTGGATTTCAGCAGGATACAAAATGCGTGTGAATAATGTTGCTGCAGGGCTACTCCTGGCAATGTCCTCTGGCTTTCCGCTCAGATCAGCAGCAAGCTGGTCAGCTCCCTAGCTGCTCTGACCCGATGCGGAGAGGAAGGCCGTGGGGTCACGGGGAGAGCCCCAATCCGCAGCTCTGGGGTGCTCCTCCTCTGCTACTGCCTGCCCACATGGCCTCGGGTTCATCACTTACAATGAAACATAGACACGAACCAGGAGCCTGACAGCCAGTCTCCACCAGCTGTCCAGATAAGTAAGGTTTTCAGTGAGCACTGATGTCTGAATCACGTGGGCCGTTTTAACTGCAGGACCCCAAGCATCAAGACCTTGCAGTTTCCACCAGCTTTTGAAGTGCTACAATGGACCTGCCAAGGCTCCTGTTAACGTCTTCCTCTTTGCGTGCTTCACCTCTGCTTTAGGCATGACCAAGGTGAAGACATCGGAGGTGGCGAAGGTGTTTTGTCCCACCGTGCTTTGCTCATGACACGAGCACAAGCAACAGTGCTGAGGAGTGTGGAGTCCTGCCTAGATGAGAGGGGACATAGCTTGGTGCCATTGAGCATCCCAGGTTCCGATCCGGAGGTGAGCCTTGGGAGCGGCTGACACGGAACCCTGCTGGGAAGGTAGAGCGACGAGCTCGGGACACTGGAGCAGGGGGACCGTCACGTTGTCGTTTCCTGCCACAGTACTGTTTTCACATCGAGATGCAGCTCTGCACCAGTCACAGCGAGTTGCAGTAGTTTTGCCTATTAATGGATTGGGGGTCTAACCAATCAGATGCTGTAATTGCTTTGCTATATAAACCTTGTTTTGCTGACTAATAAAGGTGAATGATCATACTCATATTGGGGTGACATTGTTACAACGTTTCCGTAACCCACGCCAACAGGGGAGACCTTTGGCCGAGGAGCAGCTGGCTCGCTCTCCCTTGTCTGCTGGGGGGGAGGGTGCTTGTCCTCGCCTGCGAGATGTTTGTTTGCAGCATGACAGCGTTCACCAGCTGGGGCATAAATCATTCAACAAAACCCTCTGCCACCCCAGGCGCTCCTCACAGCATCCACTCGCAGCTGCCTTTTTATCTCCCAAGCCCTTCTCGTCTCAGATCGTCTCAGGCATTACCCTCTGCTCTGCCCCAGCCACCTGCCAAGAGGCAGCAGGTCTCTCGGTTGTGTTGCCTGCGTACCCGTGTCAGGGAGAGGTTGCCAAAGGTGCACAGGCACACGCCTCTGCTGCAGAGAAGCAGAGCAAGCACCCAGGTCTTGCTGAGCTGGTCTGCAACACTCAACTGCTTCACCGTTTGCCTCTGTGGCCATGCAAGTGCTTGTGTAGATACAGAGATCTGATGTTACTTCCCATAGTCTATAACCCCTCTGGACTGAGGCGAGTGCCTGTCTCCTGTGGTAGTAGTCCTGTCTTACAGAGCATCTTGCTCAGCTAGCTGGGCTCTGTGCACAAGGGATGAAATTTCACCCATTGATTTTTCATTTGCCTGTGCTAGGACTCTGCTCTCTAGCGTCAAGAACAGTCTGAGTAAGTCTAGAAACCCGCAGCAGCTCCAGAAAGCAAGAGAAGTTATTTTTGCCTGTACATTTATCCTCCTTATTTTTTCTGCACTTTATTGCTGGAGTCTGGTTTCTTTCCATGCTTGGAAAAAGGCAGCCCAGCACTGAGGAGAGCCACTTTTGCTCGGCTTGGAATATGGCTGCTCCACCAAAGGTTTTTGCTGTGGGCCTTTGAGTGGGTAAAAGGATAATTCCTCCTCAGTAAGAGGGACATCAACTAGTGCTGAAGCAGCCTAAAGCCTGCCCAGGCAGAGACAGCAAGCCCTAAATCCACATGCAAAGCTTTGGGGAAGATGCTGATCTCAGGCGTCTGCTCTTCTGTTTGTGGTCGCACAGCTACTACACGCATGCCTTACCCGTCTTTTGCTCTGACCACTTTCATTCCCAAGCTTCACAAAGTTTACAAAGTTGCCTGCGCATCCCCTGTGCTGGCTGGCATTGCCCCGGAGAGCTAGCCAGACATGGCAGAAACAAACTCTGATCTCCAAAGGGTGAAACTCGAAGCAGCGCAAGCAGGGTCTCACACCTCCTTTGGGAGGGAGAGGAGTGGCAACACGAGACTGGGGTTTCAAATGCTCACATTTTACCAGAAGTGCCGTTTAGCGTGCCCGGTTAGCACGTCTCCACTGCCACTCTCTGGGCAGTCTGATCGCAATTCCCAGCAGAAGCACAGAAGCCCTGTGGAGCCCCGTCAGGGTAAAGAGTGAAATGAACTCCTGGCCTCAGCAGAGAAGTGCGCTGAAAACAAATAACCACCATATCCATGGTGCAAGCAAATAAACAGCAATAACACTGTAACTTTATTTAGATTTAATTTGACATTTAGCACAATAATAAGCACAGAAAGAAAGAAGTACCAAAATACCAAACTCATAGCATATAAAATAATCAAATATATTTCATATTTAGTGCAATATTTCTACAACACATCGGTGGGACTGCCCTGGGCAGTCCAACCCCGTAAATATATATAGAGAGAGGGAGCTGTGGTATACAAAACACTGTAGAGAAAGCACTGAAACTTATCACCAAAATAGAAAACAGCTCAAAATACGGAGAGTTCAGATTTGCTAGTCATACCTGATATTGAAAAGAGCTTCAAACCCACTGCAGGAGATAAAGCTCCAGCTCAGATGCCATGGCAGGCATGAGATGGCGTTACTGGGCACAGACCGGCTAAAACTGGCAGGAGCCTGGCTCGTGGGACAGGCTCTGGACCTGAGCCGATGGCCATGAGGTGACGAGAGTTGCTGGTCCTCGCCCAGGACCACAGAGACATTTCCGAAGCGGAAGTGCCAGTGGCAATGTTGGCGCTTGCGGCGGACGCCAGGTGCCGCGGGATGCCTGGGCGAGCGGCGCATTCGGGGCTGCGAGGAAGGAGGCTCAAGCGCCCGCCTGGGGCCAAAGGGCTTTTGTGCCGTTGGCCAAAGGACTGGCCATCGGCAGGTGCACAACTTCACAAGGATGTTATTCTGGATTTTAAAGATGCCTCTTCAGCAGATGACAGTAATTAATTCCCATTAGCTTTTAAAAATCTAGAAAGCTGCTTTTGTACGAGGCCAGGCTCCCCCAGGCAATGTTGTACATTTGTTCTGGTCTGCAAGCGAGCTGCACGTGAAGCAGCAACGCTGCTGCCGCGGGACAGTGACGCCGGATGAGATATTTGTCCTGGCAAAATCTCCCACCGGCCCTGAGAGTGATCACGGTTGGTGTTGTACTTAAGATCCCAGGCAATTTGTAAAACAGATATAAAAAATATGGCATTTCTGGCAGCAATACTAGGGTCGAGCAGGAACCGACAACCTTCCCCAGCGCGTAGCCTGGGAGCTGCTGGTGCTGGGGGCTGGGTGCTGGGCTGGCAGGCACAGGCACCAGTCCCAGGGGCAGGCCTGGGGCCAGCTGCTTCCCCGCACACCACTGAGGGCTATATCTGCTGCTTCCCGGACTACGTACTTTTGTGCTTGTTTCTTGCTTTGTGGCTCAATATGATGATTAATCTTCCTGACTACTCCTGCTAGGAAGGCAGCCGAGCCCTGCCTGGAGGATCCCTCCTCAGGGGTTTCGACCCCCAGTGAGGCAGCGCCACGCCGAGCTGCCCCTGTGCTGGGGCCAACCCCATGGCAAGCTGGGGGCCGCGGCAGGTCGCCCTGGGAGCCCTCCAAACCCTGCTTCTGTGCTTCTACCACACCACTGCAGAGAACCCATTAATAATCCTGTAATTGCTCTTTCTCATCAAGCCAGCGGTTGCATCCCTAGTCACACAGCAGCAATACTATGCTAACAGGATGAGCTATAATTCCTAGGTGGTATTAGCATTGCTATTTTATTCCTACTAACTTCCTGATAATGGCCATTTGAATGTGGCAATATCAATTAAGTGAATATAAATGCTCAGCCCCTGGAAAAATCATTAATAAAAATTACATTCTGATAGCCTCTAATCACAGCTAAATACAATTACTCATAGGAGGCCACTATAAAAAGTATTTTTCTCGTCAGAAGAAATTCATAACATTTTCCCAACTGTTTGTAATAAAGAGGACACTATAAGAAAAGTCCAGAAAATAAGCACATGTTTGTTTCTCAAAACCCATAGATAAACATGACAATATCTCTAAATTACTGGCTACTGAAGAGGATTTCATTCAGCTCTAGCTGTAGCCTAGTATAAATGTTCTCAAAGCAGTGCACTGCTGTTTCATCTGGAACAGCTGCACAGGATTTCTTTGATGTCAAGCTCTGACGTGGGAACGGTGTTTCAATTTCTCTTTATGCCTCCAAACTGCTGAAACAGGAAGGAAAAGATATTCAATAAAATAGGCGATTTTCATGAAAAAAAAAAAGGGCAAGCAAAATTTGGCCTTGAATACAGCACCAAGAAATAATTCATCACCGCAGTGGTGACCGAACACCACTGTGCCTCTTGCATCCCTGCTTCCAAGGAAACGGGGAAAACACCCTGTGGTTTTGTGCTGCAGCGCGGTCTCGCCACAGTGCTGTACTGGGCCATCTCAGGCTCACACACTGGTGGCACCCGTGGCCGGTGCGTGCTCTGGGTCATCCTGGCTCCCACAACCAGTGCGTACGTCCCTTGTGTGCTCCCCAAGGAGCAAAAACACAATGAGCAGAGGAAGGTCTGCCCCTGCCCTGCTCCCGCCCAGGCTCCTCGCGCTCGGCAGTGCCCAGCACGGCAGCCTCGAGCTGCACAGGGGCTGCAGGATGTCCAAAATGGCAGTGGCTGGTCATGACAGGCAGCTAAAGAAGGTGCTGCCCTATATAACTCACCAAAGACGCTTTCTTATGCAGCGAGCAAATGTTTTTTAGGTGGCCGTGTCTGCAGCGTTCATCGCCGAGCAACCACAAGCGCCGCCTGCGAAGCCGGAGAGGCACCTCAGTGCAAATCCCGCTCTCGGGCACGTGGGCCTGCCGCTTTCGTAAGTCAGAGGCGGGAGCCAGTGACACCGTTCTTTTTCACAGCGCTCAGCAAGGAGGGTCCCCGCAGAGTGCCTGGAAGGAGGGGGATTGCCCTGCCTGCTGCTTGCCCGCCTGCTGCCTGCCTGCCGAGCCAGCCGCTGCAAGCCGCGCACCCTGAGGAGGTACCAGAGCGGTACCTGGGCTTCTCTTTCTGTAGGGAGACAAGGTTTAAAAAGACCAGGGCATCAGGAGCAGGCGGCAGGGGGGCAGCCGGGGCCATGCGGGGAGAAGTGGCAACACCGTTATCTCCGGGCTGGATCTCTCTCTCCTGCACTTTGCACAAAACATTCATGTGGGTTTATTTGCCTTGCTTCGTAAATATTTTCCAGAAAAAGCCTTGTTTGGGAACACTCTCAAAGCAGCGCTCGAGGAATCTTCCTAGTGACCTCCATAAAGCACATTTCCGAAGGCATTTCCCTGTGTGTGTCTTTCCAGACACCCCCCACTTTGCTGACCGGAAAAAAAGCAGCAAAAGCTGAAAAAGGCTGCTGAAAATACCACGGACTCTCTTCCAAAACTCAATTAGTTGATGAAAATGGTTTCTGCCAGTGCAGGTGAGCTCTCGCTCGCCTGCATCGAGTGTCTGGGGGCTCTGGCGTGGCCGTGCCGGGGGGCACCCGCAGCCCACCTCCCCAGCCAACTTACTGCTCTCCCGCCGCAGTGCTGCCGCTGCCCACGAATGGGATTTCTTCCCTGTCCGTCTTCCCCAGAACGAGATGGTGCTTCTCCATGTTTATGACACACTGTAGAGAATAAATGGCATTAGGTAAGAGGGGAAACTGCAATTCAGAGTGGTCCCAGCTACCCCAGCAGGGGTTAAAGCCCTGCTGGAAGGCTCCTACCTTCAGAGATTTCAGTGTCTGCAGCCCAAAGGAGAAGGGTTTCTCGTTGTCTTCTGAAAAAATAGGAACGTTCAGATTTATACATGCAAAATGTTCTCCCATGCTTTTTGTCAGTGCCTCCATCCTTCCTTCATGGCTGCTCTGCTAAATAAAACCCTGTTTATAAAGGGGCTGGGTTGCTCTGGAGGGGAACATGGTGAAACGAGGGCAGGGGATGCATCCGTGGGGAGATGCGGTGGTCGCTCCACCGGCATGGCAGGGTGCGAGCCTCGTGCCCCCAGCACGGCCCTACGGAATGCATCCCCCCTCCTTCCCTCCCTCCCTCTCGCTGTCTGAAGGGCCAAGCAGAGGCTTGTGCTGCAGAAATACAATATTCTATTTCAATTCTAACATGTTTCCGAAACTTCATTTTTGCCCCTGGGGTTCGAGGGGGTCGAGCCCCTGCCCGGCCCCGGGGGACCAGCGGAGCAGGCACACACTCACCCACGACGAGGGCAGCGCACTCCACGGGGACCGCTCCCACCGTGAGGGCGAGGCACTCGATCTGGCCGATGGCCCTCACCTTCTGCGGCACTGAAACCATCTCGTCTTCACTGGGGAGTGCTTTGAGGTGCTCCTTTAACCTGTGCATTGAAAACACTGCTGACATGAAATGGCCACAGTTGCGCTGCTCCAGCGAGGAGCAAACGGCGTTGGAGAGTGCTTAGACCTGAAGTGCTCCTAGCTTGCACATATTAACACATCGTTATTGGAAAGCTGCTTTCTTGGCAGGGTTTCCACGATGCTCTGTGTACAGCCAGGAGCCTGCACCCTCCTCAGACCATGGCACGACCCACGGTGCGGTCCCGGGGCTGCGGCAGCCCCTGCCCCGAGCAGAGCTCCGTCCGTCACTCCTCACTGGCTTTTGCTTTCTACCCGAGGAATCTTTTATCTACATTTCCTCAAGAGCTGGGAAAGCTGCTGATCTGTCACTGCTTCTGAGGTAGCGGGGTGTGAGGAAGCGATGCTCCCCTGGGGCTCCCAGCAGAGGAGCCACCGACACCGTGTCCCCACGCCTCCCAGCCAGGGCTGCTGCCTGATCCACGCTTGTCAGCGGGTGCTGCTGCTGGCTCTCGTCAGAGGAAAGCAGCACAGGTCAGACACGTTCAGCCCGAGAAAAGGAAAAAAGGCTGTCAGGGATCTCTCAGGTACCGTCGTTTCTTCTATCTACGCCCGTGAACTAGTCTGACAATGCTGAGTAATTATTCAGCTTCAGTGTCTCTTTTAAACTGAACGAGAATCTAATGCAAAAGAAGTCTGATCTCTCCCTCAGATAAAAGCTGTATCGCTTTTCTGCTGTTGGAGGTACTTTTCTGCTGAGCTGCATTGCAGCAGCACGCGTGTGTCTGTCCGTCCGTCCTGGGGGGAGCAGCCCCCTCAGAGGCAGAGGCCCTGGGACTGAGGGCATTGCCCACGAAGTTTAGCCACGGGTACAAGGACCAGGAGAGATAGCAGAGAGAAGGAGCTGGATTCCCTCTGCCACTTGCTTCAGGGTCTGACCTTAAAAATGCCAGCAGGAATGTATCAAGAAGAAGTTTATGAGCTCCTTGGTCCTGAGCTGGCTTTACTCTGGCCCAAGACAGGCTGGAGTGGGGTGTTTTTGGTGCAGCTAGCTCCAGTGGCTTCTCTGCCGGCTCAAGGGAAGATGCGTGGTCTTTGGCTGTGCTGTCTGCATCCCCCCATGTGTCCCCATCAGAGGGCACAGGCCGTGGCACTGGAGCCAGGACCTGAGCAAAGCCAAGAGACAGCTGGGGATGGCTCCTCGCTCCGGCACCCGCTGACCCAGGCATTTTTCCCAGATGTCACCAGGGCTGCAGAGAGGCTGCAGGCTGGGGAGAGGGCAAAGCCACCTTCAGGGAAGCGCTTCGTCACAGCTGAGACTGACCCCAGGACAGGCAGACGGCATGCAGGCAACGCACGGCTGAAAGCCAGCCAGGGAACTGCAGCGGGGTGAGGACGACCACTGATGCACGATGCGGTGGCACATCTTGGAGCTGGGTTTGAGAGTGGAAAGTCCCTGGCAGCGTGCAGTGATCAGAGCTGCTGAGGTGACAGCTGCACCGACCCCTCCGAGGGGCATTTCCCTCCGCCCTCAGAGGCGAGGGGAAGAGCTCCAAGGGCACCGTAATGAGATGCAAGAAGATTTTTAGAAGAGGAGGGAGGAGTTGAGCTGTGCCTCGGGCACACACACGCTGCTTTTAGGCGCTGAGCCCCCTGAGACATCGGCAGCAGAGCCTGTCCCCAGAGCCGTTGAGCCTCCGCTGCAGGCAGCAGCACCCGGCCAGGNGCGCTGCGGGGACCCTCCTGCCTGGGCAGGAAGAGCAAAATCGCCTAGCACGCCTCTTCCCTGCCGCTTTCCAGGCCTGGCTTTACACAAAACTCGTGTTCTATCACTGCCACACGCACTGGACTGCTTTGAAGTAAAATGTCCTGGAGCGATGCCTGTTGTCACATGGGACCTACAACGGCAGAGCGAGCCAGGCATCAAAGCCCTGATCTGAACCCGCTTTGTCAATCTGGCTTTCGCTTCTGTCCCCGCAAGTGCGAGCAGCAAAGGAGCTGCAGGCAGCTGCCTGCAACGCAGCCCTGCCTGCCCTGCTGCAAGCCTCGGCTGCGGGACTGGGCGTTGCGCCGGCCGCGCTGCCAGCCTGCCTGTGCGATGTGGCTCCCGCGCCCCGCGGGGACCGAGGGGTCCCAGCTCGCGGGAGCCAAAGCTCGCTCGCTGCTGGTGAGCAACACCGGGGAGGGATGTGGGCCTTCCAGCTGCAGCGGCCTGGCTGATGGCCGCAAAAGTCATCTCGCTCAAATCAGGAGGGAATCCCCCAGAACCTGAGAGCAGGAACTGTCTCTAACCTATTTCTGAAGTGCTCTCTGAAGGGCAGGGCTGCTGAAGCAGACTGGCATTGCAGAAACTGCACAGGACACACAGGAGAACACAGAGGGCACACGAACTGCCACAGAGCATCGCCATGCGACTCGGACGCGTCGTGTCGAGCAGCCAGCGTGGTATCTCGTGGGGCAAGAGCCCTCCACCTGCGCTGTTGCCAGCTGTAAGCTGGGCTGAGCAGCTCCACAGTTTGTGACACGTTTGCAGTAAGCGCAGGTGCCTTCCAGCCACTAAACACTGCTGTGCGAAGAAGTCATTCCTGTCTGGACAGCAAATGGGCACCATCCATGCAGGGCCACGCAGCAGCACCCAGGGAGAAACTGCAATTGGTTTTTACGTAAAGCTCCTTGAGGCGCTGTGAGCTGATGCCTGGTCCTGCTCCTCGGAAGTTGGCGGCAGTTTTGCTGCAAACGGCTGGCGATCAGCTCTCTAACGCTACGTGCAGTCATTTCCCTTCAACAGGGAGAAATTTGTTATCAGCAGTAACACCAGACACTGAATTCCGAGCACAGGCACGTGCACAGCTGCGTGGCTGCCAGGGCCAGCGGCAGCACGGCCAGCAGCCAGGTCCCTGGCTGAGCTGGGCTGACAGCCAGGGCTGAGGCCCCTACAGTCAGCTGGGCTGAGGCCCCTACAGGGCTGAGCTGGGCTGACAGCCAGCACCAAACCTGCCCTGGAGCTGACAACTGGCCCCGTGCCTGCCCCGGGTACACAGATGGCCAGGGTGGGTTTCCGCTGCTTCACGAGGCACTGGATAACAAACAGGCAGGCACTGAAAAAGTAAAAACGAGTCCAAACCTCTGAAGAGATGTACTCAGAGGTGCATAGGTTGGCACAGTGGCTTTCTATTTCAGCCTCCTGCAAGGACATGTGAGGATAAGCCAGGATTTGGTTGGAACAGGAGGTTCGGGGGCTTGCCCGGGCACAGCCCAAAGCGCTCCCATCCAGAATGGCCATTGCTGGTGTAAGCGAAGCCCCAGCCCCGGGAGCAGTGCCTGCGCTGCCAGGAGTTCCCCCAGAACAAACACCCAGCTGGATATTTACCCTAGCCTGTCCAGGCAGGCAGACGACATGAGGTTGTGCTGCGAGCCAGTGTCCACCACGGCCTTCAGCTCCTTCCCCGCACACTGCAAGAGCAAGCAGAGATGGGCGACGATGCGTGGGATGTGGGATGAGCACAAGGTGTCCAGGGTCTCTGCTCTGTACCCACTGGTCCCCACCAAAACACCAAGCTCTTCTTGCGCCAGCCTATCCCTGCTCCACCACACGCTCAGTGCCCACAGGATATCGCCTCGTCCACCCCAGGTACCCAAGATTTGGCCCTTGAGCTGCTTTTTGGTTAAGGTGGTGCTACGAAACAGTGTGACGTTGGGTCCTGAGCCATTCCCGGCAGCATTTGCCCCTGCAGAGAGCAGAAAGGGCAGCCCCTGGCAGGAGGCGATATTGTGGAGAGCGGGAAATATGAAAGAGCATGGGGGTAAGGACGGGAAATGTGAAATTACTCTTGGGGAGAGAAAAGAGGGATGTCATTTGAGGGAAACAAATAGGCTGTGAGCACGAGGATTCACCATGGACAATTACTGCTTGGCATTTCAGCATGCTGCCCCAGCCTGGCTACTCCCTCCGCCCTGATGTCCACAGGGAGACATCCACCAGACCAGTTTCTCTGCGGTACGCGGCTGGGCGCCTGTGCCACGGCAGCCCTGAGCTGCAGAGGGAGAGCATCCCCACAGATGTGACAGCCCCAGTGGAGTGCCACCCTAACTGGGAAACACGGAAAACAAGAGCACAGCTCGAGGCTGTCAGAAATGAAATTTGGGGGAACAAACCCCAGAAGGCTGGGGAGGGACTGTTACCTGGCAGCTCACCACTATGAGCTCCTCATCCTCTGTTTTCCCTGAGCTGCCCAGTTTGGTTTGATTCAGCTTGTTGGTCTGCGCTGAGATATCACTCTTTGGAGTCCAGCTGCCTCGGCTGCTGCGTAATTTTGATAGATTTGTCTCCATCAGGCGCCTCTGCAGGATATTATGTGGTTGCTTTAAGAAAAAACACACACAGAAGAGGAGGGTGAAGTCGGAGGGAAGCCACAAAGCGACCTGCCTCGCCAGCCAGCTTGTGGTGCCCACGGGCCAGCACTGTGCTCTCAGGGGGGATGCCATAAAGTCTCGGTCTCCCTGATTCCCAAACGACATGTCCTCTTCCTAGCCTACATCTATTTGCTCTCCTGACACCTCTGGCTTACCTGGCTTTGACTAAAGAGAACTACTTTGTATTGGTGAGGGAATAATCCTTTCCAAATATTAACCAAAATTTGGAGGGATGCGTTTCTTTTTCCAAGTTCAAGTTCAAGATTTGATTTCACACAGGAATCAAAACAAGTCTTTTCCAGGCTGGTGTTTCAGCCGTAATTGCCTTCATCTGTTGATGAGGACATCGGGAATTCTGCACTGATGTGAGAAGTTAAGGGGTAACAAACTACCTTTGCAATTACATGCACGACCTAAGTATGAAAAAGGTGTATGGACTTACTGGATGAACACAAATGCTTTCAGTGGGCACTGGCATTGCTGGCATATGAAAAACCTGTGTCCAGCCTCCACCTATGGCAATGGGAATCGACCCAAAATTTCAGCAGCTGATTTGGGCGTTTGTGCATTAGCCCTTACAAGTGCAAGTGACGAAGTCTCGACGGCAAGAAGAGAGCTACAAATGGTGTCTATCCTCAGACCTGGTCTGGCCTTTGGATCAGAACTTGGTCTAAAATAAGGCTTTTGCCCCATGTCTCTCTTCCCTCCACGTTTCTATTTAGCTGCTAAGGGTGAGTAAATGGGACTAATCCTGGGTGCCATGCCATGGGAGGGAAAGGAGAAAGGGGGGAAGAGGTAAGATTGACTGAGGGAGGGACAGAGGGGGGTAGAGATTCTCCCAGGAACCCCCGATGCCTCATACAGTGGCTTCTCACTTTCTCTGTCATTTCTGTTTGCTCTGTGAGAAGCATGTTGCCTCCCAAAATCTTCTCTGACTGCTTTCCCAAAAGCCTTTTTATGTTTAATGTTCATCACGGATGGATGCACATACTCTGCTGGAGGTGAAATGGCTCTGCTTGATTATCTGCTCATTTCTCTGCCCGACTAATTCCCCCCCCACCTCCCCCATTAGTGCCCTTTTCTTCTGATTTTAATTTGTCCACAGTGAGACCTTCCTACTGGCTTATTCCTGAATTTTTGCATCCGTATTAAATATGCCTGTGTGTCTGCTTAGGCATCTAACCCAGCAAGCCTCCTCATCCTTAGGGAATTTCGGTGGGATCAGGATAATGTTGAAAACCTCAGGCTGTGGTTCCCCGGGTTTGCCAGCACGCACCGGCACGCACAGCTCCTCATCTTTGAAATAGTCTGTGCGGCGTGTTAAATAACAGCACTTACAAAAGGCTGATGCAGCTTGGCATCACCTTAAAATAACTGCAGCCACGTTAGTGCTTCAGGTCCTGCTGTAAGCACAACATGGGCGGTTAAACTGGACCTGACTGAGGAGACTGGGGAGGTGCACCCAACGCCACTGGTCACCGGGACACATAATCTCCTTTTTTTCCCAGTTTTCACTGTTCTTATTCCTGCCTACGACTTGCGACTTGAAATAAAATTTCATAACCATTTTGGGTTGCAGGTGCTGTATCTGACTGGCAGGCTAGAGAGCACGTCCTGTGTAAAGGCGATAAGGTAGCCGTGCTCCCAGTGACAGGGAGAAATCAGATCCCCCACTGCGCTGTCTCCTTCACGGACAAAAATTAACGAAGCTCCGGCACTGCTCTGGTGACCACCACCTCCCCGGTGCGACTGAACCGCAGGAACCAGTGTTGCTGAATGACATTAGAGGCGGGCGGACTGGCTGCACCGCTGGCAGACTGCGTGCCGAGGGGCGAGCGGATCGGTCTCGAAGGGATTGCTGCCTCACGGGAGGTGCACCCTCAGCACTGTAACCACCTCGGAGGCCCCTCGTCTGAGCAGAAACGTGAGCTGGGGTTTGCTGACAGCAGGTGGCACGTCCTTCTTACCCTTTATGTTCACCTGCAACTCAGGCACACATCTAGGGGACTAATTCTTGACACAAACTGAGAAACAAAGGTGGGGTACTGAGAAATGGCTGGGTGCAGTTCCCAGCTGGCCAAAGGCAGCCTCTTGCGCAGTGGTCACTTCCTCGTGCCCAGCCCCGCTCAGCGAGGACTGAGAGAAATTTCCAAGTGGTGTCATCCAGCACAGCCTGGGTGCTCTTCTGATCTACCCGGCCTCAATCCCATTGCCAAATACCTGTGAAAGAGCAGGCTGGAGAAGAACAAGTCACCAGCACACTCCTCATTGCTATTTTAACTGCCATCTACCCTTAACTTAAACCTAAACTTTTTTTACTACAAGTTCTTCTGTGGGTCGTTAACCAGTTACACATGTGGGTTTTCTCAGACTCTGATTTTATGAATCCTACAGGAGATCCATTACTGAAAGGAAAAAAGTTCAGCACTCTGCAAACACGAGTTACCACCACTAACAGGACTGTCTTTCGTTGATATTCACTCTTCTGAAAGCGCAGTGAATCCTGCCTTCGGGGGGACAAATGTTGCTTACCCTGTGCTCCAATACAGAAATAATCTAGCAAGAGGCGGCTGGAAAGGTTCCCTGCAGCACGATCCTGTCTCAGGCTATTAATTAGTTTGCTTTAACTTGTATTTCCCTTGACTCTTGTGTGCAACAGAGTGAGGGGTGTTAGTCACGGAGATGACTCAAGTGATGGGTACATACTTGGTAAACAGATAACGTGCCAGGGGACATTTGCAAACGCACATTTTGCTGGAAAACTGCAAGCAGACCATTTCTGGGAGGGAGAGAGAGGAGGAAAACCTCCCCGTGCCAGTGCTGCGGAAGGCAGCAGTGTTCTCCCTCCAGCGCGGACCGGCCGCACAGCCAGGGCCAGGGTTTGAAGTAACCCAGATTCTCTGGTGCTGCTGTTCTACACATCGCACTAAACTGTTGAGAGTTTTACAAAAGAATAAAATGTTACATACCATTGTGTAAGTGCAAAAATTAGATTATTTCCTGGTGTCGTTCAGTACAATGTAAATACAAATCAGGGTTTTTTTTCAGAAGATATCTCCCTTTCTGCACCTGGGACCTTGCAAAAACCTACAATCCCCTAAAAATGTAACAGTAGAAACCTAAAAGAAGTGAGTGGAGACACTGGGTATTGCTGAACCTATTTACTGCTGTCTGTTAAAACCATAAATAACTTTGTCCAGTTCTGCTCCTCTCTAATTTATAAACTAGAGCATCACTGCAGGTTGCAGGTACATCCCCCTGGCAGGTTTCCCACTATTTTGGCTTCTAGCTCTGGGGATAACAAGACCCGTCAACAGCAGTTTCACTCAGGTGGAGATGAAAGTCAGGGAAGATGCCACCTCCTCTCCAAATCCATCTCACGAGGTTTGCCCTCTCTTCTGTGTCTAGACAGTAGAAAGAAGGATTTTTAACACACCAGTAGAGCTTCTGCCAGGAGATAACCAATTTCTCTTCTTCCCACCCTCCATCCAGGTTCAGCTCCTCTACGATCAGCCTGTGCTCGCGTGCTGCCAGCCCCTCTCGCAGGGGGATGAGGTGGGACAGGAGATGCGCCTGCTCTCCTGCACCCCCCAAGGGGCCCAGGCAGCGGCCAGGTCTCTGACCAAGGCAGTGCACGTAACATCGAGGATTTTTACCTTTTAACCAAGACACAGCAACCTCTGGGGGGGTGAGCAGCGGGAAAGCGGGGGAAAACTGACAGTGCTGTGACGTTACACCAGCGACGGGAGCAGGGGATGGGGCTGCGCTGAGGACCCGGGCACCCAGGGGAGGCTCCGAGGGTGTTTAGGGAGGGGGAAATGCTTTCTTTGCTGTCTGTTTCTATTTTGTAGCTTTGTTTCCCAGTTTGCGAAGTGACGCGGGACTGTTTCAGGCAAAGCTCCCCCGAACTGTTCGCAGCTGTGACCACGGCCCTGCGTGCCACCGCTGTCCCCACACCCACTGCGAGCCATGGCTCTGCCGCTCCCCCGTCATGGGCAGACCCACGGCAAGAGCGATGCTGGAAGAGCGGCTCTCAGAGCCAGGGCGAGGCGTCAGAGCACGGCGGGGAGCTGCCAACGAGTCGGGCCGCAGGTCACGGTTGTGGTGCTGGGAGACCCAAATCCCAGCCAGCGGCCACCTCACACCAATCTTCTGGGCTGCGGGGAGGAGGCTAATAGCAAGGCATCGAAAGAAAGCCGTTTCTGCTCAGAACTGTACGTCCAGCCCTATGTTTGCCAAATCCGATGGATGCTGTGCTCTAGTTTGGTCTTATACTATGCAAACAAAATAGAATTTGTAAAGGGAGTGAGGAGCTAGAGGAGTTAGGTCCCATCAAGAATAATACACTGAAAATATCAGAGGGTTAACATATTACAAGTATTTATGAAACAGGGCATCACCAGGAGGGATGCTTCTGGAGCCAGGTAACTGCACACGAGCCGGGGGATGCCAGCACGCCCGCCCCGGTGACCTGCTGCTGTCTCGCTGCACGCTGCACCGCCTGCGCTGTGGCCGAAAGGAAGGGGATTTCTCCCCAAAATCGGAGTGGTTGCTGCCAGCGCTCAGCCTGGCAGACGGGGTCTGTCCTCACCACCCGTCCCCACCTCTGGGGAGCTGTTACCTCCTCTCTTCTCCTGCCAAGGCTGCTGGAAAACCCCTGTGGAAATACCCTGGATCAATAACGCCAGTCAGTCAAAAGCCCTTCCGCCCACGTCACCACCGCTGTCACGCAGCTTTTCAGACAGAAAAAGGTGCTGCCTTGTTAGGAGGCATGCAGTTAAAGGCGTGCAAAAGCCCTAGGCAAGGACCCCTGACTCCCTGGACCTCCCAACCGTGCAGCTCACCCCCTCCGGCCCCAGAAGCTCTCTGCTGGGGGCCATGCCAAGGTGGGGCCCTGCGTTGCAGAGGCTCCTGGTGCTTCTCCCGTCTTGGAGAGGGGCTGTCTCCCGCTCCTCCTGGACACAGTTCTTGTGACACCCAGGCAGCTGCAGCACCGGTGCGACGCGGTGGGTCCTCTCGAAGCGATGTTCACTGCAGTCCTGGCCGCGTGCGGTGCGAGCGTGGCAGCACCAGCAGTGTTGCTTTGCTGCGGCACGACCCACTGCAACAGCTCGGAAATTCAGGGCATCTTCTGTGGGGCTGCGGGAACGGGCCTGAGCACGGGCCAGCGCTGTCGCTCTGGGGAGTCCCTGCACGTCCCGTGGGGCAGGGGGCTGTGGCTGAGGTGAGCCCTGGCCACGTGTGCCCGCTGTCCCACCACCGCTCGCTGTGGCGTAGGGACAAGGTGGTTTGGCAGTGGGGTGGCTGCTGGGCTCTCACCCCATCCCCGGCCAGAGACCCAGCACAGCCAGAGGAGCCTCCACCACGCTGCACCTCCTTTTTGTCCTTGGAGGGGTTCCAGAGCTGCGGACTGCCCGAGGGCTTTGGCGTATCCCTGGAGAGAGCCCCCCGCGTGGACCCTCCTCCGGGGGCTGCGGTGTGGCAGGGGCGATGCTGCAGCTGCAGCTCGGCCGGCGTGAGCACGGGAGTGGGGGGAAAACTTGGGCAACGTTTCTGTGACCAGGGCCACGGCGAGGAGCCCCACGCTCTGCCCCTGGCGCCGGGGCCAAGCCTGGTCCTCGGTGCTGCGGGGACGAGGACTTCAGCGCTCAGCACCTCGGGCTCCTGCTACCTGTTGCCTCTCTCGTCTGGGCAGAGCAGAAACCCCTCTCACTGGGCCCTCAGTCCCGCACACTGTGGGTCGCTGAGCCGTGACGTGTTGCTTAGACTGTGCAGATAACAGCAGTAACACCACCATCATGCTCTGAAAGGCACTTTGTAGCTCCCTGAGGGAGAGCTGCAGTTCAGTGGTGACCAGGAATGCTCCTTCTAGGGCTTTCCCTGGGCAGGAGCTTTGCCCTCTAGAACTGTAAAATACCTGGGATGTCAAAAAAATCACTTCCATGCGCACTGCAGAGAACAAGCAACTCATCTCACCTATCTCAGCCAGGCAGAGCCAAGCCCAACCCAGCTGAGTAGGAAGGCTGAGACACAGCAAAATGACCCCACTAAAAATAAAAAGGTTCACTTTTTTTCAATGAATCTGTATCAAGCATTGAAAAAAGCAGATATTGTGTGTTACAACATGCAAGAAATTTGCAACAATTGAGCAAAATAGTAAAGGAGCTTCCCTTGGTGGGATATATTTTCTAGATTTTGCTCCTTACATCAGAACTTTTGATACTACATTTAAGTATCATTTCCCATTAGAGAAAGGTCAAATATTTGTGCACATTGGTATTTAGAAATGCTCTCCAGCCCTTGGCCATGACGGAGGATATTGTATGTCAGCTACAGCATCACATGGATCACTGCATGTGTAAATACGTAAAACCTAGAATTATGTATCTTCGTTTAAAAAAACCACCATATATGCATCAGCCTTTCTCAAAGTGTAATCTTCGCAGTTTTATATTTTGAAGTACTAGTGACTGCACTTTGCCCGATCTTTTATGATCATATGTTGTGCGTATATACGCATCACAGCCAAACATATGTGTATATACGTATTATATGAAGCCATTTTGATTGATTCAGAGAGGATTTTTGTACTGAAAACAGTATCCTTTTTTCTGATATTCATGCAAATGTGAAAAAAAAAAAAATCTTTCAGATCTCAGTGCCAGACATCTGAAAGCACCTACAAGCAAAAAGCCACCCTGGTGATAACTAGCATCGTATTTCCACTCCCTTCCTTTTACATACAAAAGCCTCATTTTTACACCAACTTCTACAAACCACAAACTCCTCCCCCTAACAGAAAAACGGCACAAAGAGGAAAAAAAACCAGACAGTGCCCTACCAGCTGCTTAAGTCTCCTCGCAGTAAACACAATAAAGGCTTACAGTATCTTTTGAAGTCCCCAGCTTCTTCAGCCCATCCAGAGGGAGGAGATCTGCAGAATCCTTGTGAATAAACTGAACCGCCTGCTTCATCCTCCTCTGCTGGCGGAGAGATGCTGCTTCTCTTATCTCCACTTCTTTTCTACTCGGCTCTGTCAGGAAACCCGAATAAAACATCTTCGGCTGCACGCACGGCTCGCTTCCTGAAGATGTGCCTCTCAGAGAGACGGAGCCGGGGAGATGCTCTGTCGCCTGCGCTTTATAACCGGAGCTTGGTGACGTTTGGGGAGCGGCAGGTACTCCAGCTGGCGCCACGGAGCGAAGGAGGAGTTGGGCACATCGCAATACGTTGCACAAACAATGATGGGTTGAGCTCAGGCTCGGTCTAAGGGAATAAATCGGCGCCGTTCCTCCTCACTGCCTTTCTTCAAAGTGAGATTAGCCACAGGCATCTGACAGCTCTCAAGGCCCCCCAACAGCACCTCACGGTGCTCCATGCCAGTGAGGTCCGTCACTCTCTTTTCTGCCCCTGAGGCTGCTGGGTGGCTTTGAGAGCTGCAAACAGCCCCGGAAGCCAGCACACCTCGCAGCCGAAATCTGCAGGCACAGCTTTTTTTGGCCTGGATAGAGAGTCTGACGTGTCCCGGCAGGTGACGACTGCCTGGCGTCCCTGCGGTCCTGGATGCTGCTGCCCCACAGGGCTGGCGGGATGCAGCCCTGCACGGACCGTGCAGCCGGTCATGTTGAGGTTTGCTGCCGTATGCCTGGGACCGGCGGGGCTGGGGCAGGCTCTGGATGCCACCGGCCTCACCAAAGTGTTGCAGGCACAGTTCTGCATCGTCGCTATCTACTCAAGTCCCCAGGAAGGGTAAGGACTGTCATGAAAACTGTCCCAGCCAAGCTGGGGGCACTCCAAACATGTCTTTACACAGGGTTCCTATAGCCATCAAATGTTCAGGTACAGCAGTTTGATTAATCACCAGCATCCACACTACTGATTACTAATCAGAGTAAAACTTTGCAAAGCAACCACATTTTTGCAGCATTCTTGCTCCTCGTCTATAGATCCAGACGTCCCTGGAGTCAGTCTTGCTACAGTTACTCGTTTCTGATGCCAGATAGTGCTGGGAGGGTTTCAAACACACAGCAGAGGGGCTGGGATGCTGGCGTTACCTTGGTTGTCCAGGGGCATCCTTTAACCTTCCTGGGCAGCTCTAGGCTTCCAAGAAGCAAAGTCGTTATTTGTGAGGCCAGGCTGTCCTTTAGTTTGTTTTACTTAATCATGAACAATACTAAAGTCTCCAGTAAAATTCCTCTACCTCATTACATTACAGTGTATAACACAAACTAATACACATTAACAAAGGTAATAGACTTTTGTACTATAAAGACTGATTAAAACAATAGTTAGAGCAGGGGATTTTCTTAAAAGGACTCACAGCACGCATGGGTTTCTTTCACTACAGCAAAAAGTTTTTCAGTAATAAATCATCTCTCACCAGAAAGAAACATTTTTTATATTCTTCCCCCCCCCCACCGAGAAGGGCCCACACTCAGCAGCGCGGCTCGCACAGCAAGCACTCACCTGAACCTTCCGCTTTCCAAGTAATTTGCTCCAAGGAGTAGGAGTAGGAGAAAAAGCTGCTCTGTCCCAGCGAGGCAGTGCAGCTCCAGAAACACCTGCATGACCTTGGTCCTTGTTAAGCTCACAGAGACCTTCGATGCGCCAGGTAAAGCACAAGAAAAGCAAAGCTTAGCCCAGCATTTAGACCCAGCCTGACTTCCAGGGCGCTCCTAACCTTTGGGAGGAGCAGCCCCGAGCGGGGCCGGGGCCGGGCAGGATCCGACCCCGGCAGCGACGGAGCTGCAGCCAGCTCTGTCCTCGCACCTCAGCCCATGCAACGGTGCGGGACCACCCACCCATTTCTGTGTCTTGGCACTTCTGAGGCACAAAGCTCAGCTGACAAGAGGGTGCTGAATGCTGAGAGCAGCCCCCGGGCAGGAGGGTTGGCGACAGCAGCGTCCGTGCTGCCGGCACCCCACAGCCCCGGCTCCTCGCACGGGCAGCCGTGCTGACGCGGAGCAGGGCTGATGCCAGCTGCTGCGGTGATGCCAAAGCGGGTAAACTTACACCTCTGAGCTCTGCAGCCATGGCCAGACTGCGTATGTTCAGCCCCTCCTCATATGACCTGGGAGAGAGGGAAAAAAATCAGATGGGAGCACAGAATACAATAAAACGCAAACCCACTGTATCACAGCCTCACATAAAGGCCATTATGCGTGAGCCAGCCCGAGCTCGATGAACATGTTGGTGTGCTGAAGGATAACAGGCCTGACAGTCTGATGGCGGACATAATTTTTTCTCCCTGTGCTGACTCAGCTCATTACACGACAGGACCAATTTTCCACTACAGGCAAAGGTATCCTGGAGGATAAAAGCACATTATTTTTCACCATGGGAGCTATTTGGCACTTATCCAGCTGATTAAATAAAGATGTATGACTACATCTGCACTCTCCCAAAGACAAGGAAGCACAGAAGAAAACAGAAGGACTGCCACTGAAACCAGGAGATGATTTTTAACATAAAAGCTCCATGGAGGACCAGCACTCAGCGTGGCTTACTAGCAAATGCCCAGTCAGCTCCAGCTTGTGGCAAGAAGAGTAAAGCTGCAAGAGCAGGTGGAGCATGGAAAGCCCCCCTCCCGCTGCAGCTCCAAGACTGCAGCCTGCATTTTAATTCAGCAAACGAGCATTTTGTCGGAGCCCTACGATGGCGCTTCTGCTGTGTGTTATAAATGCGTCTTGCACCAACAGATCTGAGGAAAATCTGCCCAGTGCTTAACAGTAATAAATGAGATAAAGGCCCTAACTCCCCTTTTGAGTTTTAATCCTGGGAAAGAGCGAAGTGGGAGGAGCAGAAAATCATCTGCTCAAATTACTCAGGATCCCCACTGAAACAGGGGCTCCGTTTGGATACTTTGAGCTCCGTGGTTATCTGCTGAGTTGGTGATTTGTTTGCGACAGATTAGCCAGCGGTATCACACACATCCCCCACGTGTTGTGTCCAAATCGGGGCACATTTCAGGAAAAATTCCATTCGCCCACCGGAGACGGGTCTGCGCGTGGCCATCGCCCCTTGCCCGGGAAAAGCCCTGTGGGACAGTCCCACCTTTGCTCCTTCCCGACCCCGGAGCAGCACGCGCATTGCTCTGCACAGCTGAATACTAAGGCCCTGTCCGAAAGAGGCTTCATGGGGCTGTGGCAGAGGAAACCCCTCCAGCCTGGGGGGACTGGCCCTGACCCCAGGTCGGGCTGGCTCTGCAGTGAAGCTTAGATGCCCGTGGCTGCTGGCACGGACAGGTGACATGTGCTGTGCTGGGGACAGCACGTGCCGGGGACCGGGGACGGACAGCCCTGGTGGCTGCCAGCAAGACTGCCACACGTTTGGAGCGGGCTCTGCATCTGCTGGCCCAGCAAAGCCGAGGGCAGGGGTGCTTCTGTTCTCAGTTTCCAAAGCCACCGCAAAGAGAAAACAGAGGGAGACGGTGCTCAGCCCGGCCTTTCCAACGCGCCCTTTGCCGTCACAGCTGGGGACAGGGGAAGGCAGCGCCGGCAGCGCTCGGGAGCTTGTTTGCCATCCTCCACGGAAGCCAAAGCCACAGAGGTCCTGCCTGCAACCACCATTCGCTCTACGCGTGATGAAAACAGACTGAGCTAAACCCCAGCAATTTTATACCCCCATTTACAGCTGATTTATACTGGCTTAGTACCCAGTCATGCTTGCGGCTTAATCAGCGTAAGGAAAGAAGAGCTGTGGAGTTTTGTTCACGCCCCCATTTCATCTCTTCTCTCGGTGAAAAGGGAAGAAGCAGCAGGCAAAGCAGGAAGTGGGTCGGTCCTTTTTATTTTTTTCTTTTCATTGATTTCTCATCTTTCCTTAAAAAGAAGTGATTTGTCAGTGGTTGCCATATCCTGAAGAGATGCAGAGATGCCCCAGAAAACTCAGAATAAAGGACAGAGCAGTATAATTTAACAGAAACAGAAGCAGCAGTGGGCAAGAGTCCCAGAAAGAATGATTTACCTGAGCGCAGAGAGAACTTTAGAGAAAGAGTCAGTTTTCCAGAGGGAAGACTGTGAAGAGCTCAAGAAAATGAAACCACGATAACTGATGTGGAAAAATAAGTTATTCTGTCCATCAGTGCAGGATATGTAAGGATCAGCTCTCGCATACTCAGGCAAATCACTGCAATAATTTGGAGACTAGAAAACAGTTTTTTCTAAAAAGGTTGGATAAAAAAATCCAGAAGGATTTAGAGAGTTTATCAATCATCATTTGTAGCAAGACAAAGACTACCGATAGAGCTGGAGAAATCCCTTAATATACAAAGGTAGAATCGGGTTGAGGTTCCCGAGATGCGGCCCGTCTCGTCCAGCAACTCCAGACCTGCCGTGCCTTTCCAGTGCTGACCAAGAGCAAGGAGCTTCTGGGCTGGGGTACAGGTCCCAGCACAAGCCTAAGCACTTCACAGCGACTGCTATTCCTGGGCAGCTCTCCCTGCTTGCCCTGGGTGCCGCTCCAACCTCCCTTCCCCCTGCGTGTTCTGCAGGCTGGGGGCAGCAGGCCTGGAGCGGGGGCACTGAGGATGCCAGGAGAGGAATCAGGCATTGGGCAGCTTCTCGCAGGGGACTGAACCGTATTTATCAGTCTAGTTTGCTTCGTATATGGAGACAACAGGTGGATGAGTGGATGACAGTTTCAGGAGCACAGAAACTGCACGTGTCAAACGGAGAGACTGAAATGGCAAATCTTGCAAGAGCTCCTTTAGCTTTATTTGTCCTTTTTTAAAGAGGCCGAAACACTTCTAAAAAAAATCATTAAAGCACAAGAAAAGTTGGTCAGGGAAACAAATGGTACATTTTCTAGTGACTTCTACCACGCACCTCAGTGATGGCCAACTCCTGTCTAGGAGCTGTTTGTGGCTGGTGGAGCATAAGAACAGGTCCTGCCTCTGGAGCCTGCAAAGCCACGCTGGGAATGGTGCTGTGCTGTGCTGGGAAAACGAGCTGAGCCCCTTCCAGGTCCCACATGAGTCAGGGAAGAGGCTGCAGGTTCCACGTGCCAGCAAAGGGGCAGGCGGGGGATTTGGGACAGCGTGCCAAGTGGAAAGGGAGAAGCTGGCAGGTGGCTTGCCAAGCACTGAGGAAGGGATAAGAGGACATTGCACGTGGGGGCTGTTACAGGGGGCAGAAAGCCTAGCCTGCCCTGACCTCCACGTCACAGAAGTGGCGGGAACTGCCACAGCCCTTAGCGGAGGGAGTGGTGGCTGCTGTGCATTGAACTGCACTGCTCCTCCTCCTGGTTTCCTCCAAGACAAGATCCGAGTGCAACCCCAAAGGTGTTGCTGCTACGCAACCGGCCGCACACACAAACACAGGCACGGCCACTGGGTCTTTCAGAGCTTTCCACGGAGCTGAAGACACCAGGGAACGTTCATCTCGGGCAAAAAGACAAATTCATATCTCTTTCTCTCCCAGAATGTCCCTTGCTTGGCTTTCTTCAGGAACTCCACCTGGGCAGGTGAGCAGGTACAGAGAGGGAAGGCGATGTTTCTCCCTGGTATGTATCACACTAAGGTCTGTTTATTTTGTGCAATAATAAGATTATTCTAGTATAAAATTTTCAAAATGATTAATTGTAAGAAACATTAATACATGCTAGTTCTCACCCTCCCACAGGTACGCTAGTGTTGAACTGCAAATATTTATTTTGCAGTAAGCTACACATATATTCAAAGTGCCAGCCATAACTACATCATTCAGATTTCCCAGACCTCAGGGGATTTCACTTCCCCTCCTGTCCTGCAAAAGGCGGCTTGTGTGCTGAAGGCTTCCTCTGCCGCTGGGGCATTCCACGCCGTAAATTTTACATTCAGGTCATTAAAGTTATAGGAGGGATCTTGTTAAGGCTAGAAGAGCACGAGTCATTTCACAGTAGACAAACACGATTCTCTCCTTTTCCAGCTTTCCAGAAGCCTGGCACTCGGAGACCAAGGGGCAGCAGGCAGGAGTGCCGCTGCCGCTCAAGCTCTCCGAGCTCCGAAAGGCAGGAGGAAGAGGGCGCTGCTCTTCTTCACATCGGGTCCCATGTCAGCCCCGCAGGAACTGCTGAGAAATCACCGGGAGCCTGTTCTGGCTCCCCAAAAGGCAGAGGGCTGGTGGGATGCGATGCTGGCTCTGCGGGGTGGGAGAGGCCAGGGAGACCCAGGAGAAGGCGGCTCGCAGCTGGGTTCTGCAGTGCACAAGAGATTTGCATTTACAACTGAGCAAGGCAGTTGGGGTGCCCCGGCGCATCCCAGAGTCAACGAAAGATGTGTAATAGCTGGATACAGTCTCTTCTCAGAGCACCTGGATGAAGCAGAGCTTCACAACAAACTGTAAAAACCAGGGCTTCAGACGGTACCTCAGGGACATACTGGACTGAGAGCAACCTCCCCACAAGGCTGATGTGAAATTTTGCTCAGTCTGCTTCTGTTGACTTCTTGAAGTAGTTCACAGCCACCCCTAACAAAGGGATTATGGCCTCCCCACATCAAGGGAGCTGTGAGATGCTTCCACTGTCATGAACCATTGGACTCATAACACCTGAAATGCAGAGTATCTACGACACCGATAAACAGCCATTGCAAGAGCAAGAAGAGCACCGGATTTGCTCCAACAGAGATGTGCCATTGCTTTCACCCCTCATGTATTTTCCTTGCCCCGTCAGCAATTTTCTCACTTTCTTCAGCCTAAGGCACAAAGGCCCTGCACAGCACCCATTACAAAGCCCCACTTCTGCTAGCAGCCAGCAATTTCTCTGTGTTTTGTGGACACAAAGGAGTCCATTCTTTGTCTAAATACTCCAATACAACAACCCATGTCTATCCACCAACGCACTTAAGTACCTGTTTAAATGCTTTGCTGAACGAGAATTATAAGCAGAGGGCTCCCTGGGCAAAACTCCTCCTTCCCAGCACGGTGAAAAGTCACTCCTTAGTACACAAAATATCAGTATGCACACAAAGTCGCGTGCGTGGGATATTTGTTAGAGCAACAGTACTGAAGCAAAGCCTTTTCAGTGCTTAATATATACATTACCCTGGGAAACTTAGGAGATCTGTGTTTGCTTTGAGATCTGTGTGGCTAATTAATCATAACGCAGCTGGCCACATTTTTCCTTGAGTCAACACCTGGAACATTAGTGGAGATGCAGTGGGGATATATGACGCCCAGAATGACACGCATGCCTAGCTACAGTCATGGGAGTAGTTTGCTAACCTGATCCTAACCTGGCAGCAAGAAGGTTTAAATATTTACCTATCGATTGCTGAAGACATAGAACAACAATAGGTTATCATTTTCTTCCTCGTACTTTCTTTTCAGGCTAATAAATTATCCTCAGAAACAACTGGCACCACGGGCAGGTGCCCACAATGGGCCAGGAGAAGACCACATCGCCTTCCTCTTCCATTGGGATCTAACAGACGCCTTGCTTCCTGGTAGCCAAGGCCGTTCTGTCCGGGGTTAACTTCCCCCTAACCCCATGTCTTCACCGGTGTGAAACGCTCACTGGCTCCAGTGTAAAAGATGCTGTGGTGCAGGAGTGTGTGAGGCCGCAGACTCAGCGCTCTGCTTTCCTCGCGCAATGACAGGGCTGAAGTCATTGCTGCAGCTTTTCACAGTCTCTTGCCTTCGGGTGACAAGTTTAGAGCTGGCACTTCAGTGTCCAGGCACGGTGAAGCACAGCTCTTTGAAAGCTCCCTGCCACGGGGGGTAACTCTTAGTCCGGAATGGAGTTCTGTGAACCTTTTAAAAGCTTTCTGCTTTTTCTCGCTTTCTAGCTAGAGAACTTTCCTCTGCCCAAGTACAGACCTGCAGCAAGGGTCCTTCTGATTCCAGACCCTTTGGAGTGGTGTGATTCCTGAGTAGCAGTACTTGGGGAGAGGGAGAGGGAACTCCTCAGGCAAGCTCTGTGAAATTTACCTCCCGGAGAACACAAATCTCAGAACATAATCTAAAACCAGGCAAAAAAAAAAAAAAAAATCGCTTTGTTTCTGGAACAGGACTGGTACGGGTCAGCTCTGAAACAGTATCTCCTTTTGAAGGGTTCCTGCAGGGCATACCCAGTTTATCAGGTGATGGTGACAAATATGACAGACTATCTCCAGTGATGAAGTAAGCAAGGGAGTTGAGCAGAACTGGAATTTCCCAGCTCTTCTGCAAAAGCCCTGAGAACAGGTGCTTACTTCAGCTCGTGCCAATGTGGGATTCACTGAGGAACAACATTCTTACTATACTTTTTAAAAGACTGACTGTGAACTCCTTCTGCCTCTACCAGTTAAAGGAGTATTCATAGAGGAATTTCATTTGACAAATATTTCCACCTTCTCGTGGAGCTCAGTTCTAAGACAGCTTTGCACCCCTCCTTCAGAGGAGAGGAAGAGGGGGTAGGTTGTTTTGTATAGGTTCTTTATCAAGTCTGGAATTGCTCTGGTTTCCCAACAGACCAATATTCAATGAACTCAGCATTTGAACGCTTGAAGTTAAAAAACAAAAACAAAAAATCAAAATATTTTGGAACTTAAAGCACTCAAAATCCCGAGTTCATCAAATGTATCTAAATATCTTTATTTTGGAAAGCTAAGATAAATAAAAATTTGAGCCTAAGATATTTTACAGTATGCATTTAAGATAAAAATATGACTTACATCAACATTAGAGAGGAGGTCAGCACAGTGTTAGTCAAACACAGGATCTCTCACCTCTGTGGCGCTCTTATGTTTATTTTATGAAGCCAAGACTCCAACACTCTCAAGTGCTGCAAGCATAAGCGAGCTATCGTTGTATCCCCCTCCACGTGGCGCATGCAAAACTGCAGCAACTCAGAACAGGCAAGATTTAGTGAGACATGTTATTGGACGCTCAGTGCTAATATCTGCTAACGCACAAAATTGTCAACAGTACTTCAGTGTAAGTCTCCTAACACAGAGGTTGTGCTTGCCTTGTTGTGGTTTGGTCAGATATCTCCACCTTCAAGTCTAGTTCACTGACAGACACTTTAGCTTGCACTATGGCTGACAGGGAAGCCAGCCGCCCCAGGAGAGCGGGAGCATGTGCACAGCGGGTATGAACAATGAGACGCGCGATGCTGTTGATTACCTGTTCTTTGAGGTGTTTCTGCCCTACCTTGGATACAATTTACCACAAGATCACCTGTCCAACCACTGATACGAGTCAAGCTGTGATCGAGCTGAGCAACCTCCCCTCAAATGATGGAGGGAAACAGTAGCTGATTATACATGAAATTTTATTTCCAAAGACAAAAGTTCAGAGTCCATTATTGACATCTGGAAGAACTGAGTCACGAGAGGGATGGGGTCAGGTAGAGTGCCAGAATCAGTCACTGTTCTCAGCAGTAACAGCAACCAAAGCAGAACAGAAGCTATGCATTCACTGCCCGTTTCCTCCAGCTTCCTCTGAGGTTTATTCTGCCTGGAAATGAACAACTCGAAACCTGCACATTTCCTCACTAGCAATTTGGAAAAGAAGGGGCAATGGCCTTGACTGATGGTCAGAATCCGGTTCAGAAGAGGGTCTCCTCCCACTGCAGTCTGAAGAGGTGGCAGTATCTGGCCCAGCAGCACAGGTTTTTCTAGGCCCCATATTTGCATTTTGTAAAATAGAATAATGCAAATTATAAGATAATTTACAGAATCGCTCCTTCTTGAAAAAGACTGATCAGAGGCAGCGGTTGGGACAAGAGTTGCTAAACAAAGAAAATCTGATTTGTGTATTTTGGCTAATGGTGCCAATGCCCTCAGAAGAGCTGCCTGGAGCTCAAGTCACAGCTACCTGGAACATTTCACTCCTTGGTGCATGTGTCCTGCAGAGAGTTGCCAGTGGATTGGAAAATACTCCTTCAGAGTCCGCCAAAGCTGCTGAAGCCAGCCCAAGATAGCAACATGCTTTTCCTGGGTAGGTTCACACATCTGAGCCGCAAGACAGAAGCACACTGTGAGCTGGTAACAAACCCCCGAATTTCAGCAGACTCTTTGTTTCAGGCTTCGTGCTACAGAAGACCAAACCCAAACCCTGTTGCTGTTTGTCAGCATGAGTTTTAACAACTTTTTTTGATTTCTCAGGGCCAGAAGCTCTCGTCTCGCGGGGACCCCCATGACTGGTACCCCACTGCCATGGCAGCCCGGAGCCCCATGGCACAGGCAGCACAGACAGGGCAGGTAACACAGGGAGCTGCAGTCTGCCAGCACTCCCAGGAGCAGCAGCTCCACGTAGGCCACCACAACCCATGCCTCATTATCACAGCGCCCCAGGTCCTCAAAATTCTCCTCACCTGAGAGGTGTCTGGGGGAGTCATGAGGCTCTAGTCTCTTACATGAAGGTGTGCCAGAGTATGTGCCCACAGCACCCCTAAGCCAGACCGTCTTCTGTGTCAGATTTTACTTCTCGGTTACTGCAGGTGGAACGCATCCTGCTGGGACAGAGAGCTTTGGGCCTTTGTTATCCACTCTAAGCGCAAATGGCCAAGCTGGACAAGTGTCCTGCACAGAGCTGGGGCGGGCATTTGTAACGTGCGTATTCCAGCACTGCTGTGTCCATCCCACGCCACTGCCTCAGGCACTGGCTGAGGGACTTTCTGGACTAGCCAAGGAAGACAGCAATGCCTGCAGTGTTGAGCCTTCAGTTCCTAGAGCTAAGCTGCCCTCTTCCACTGAATGAAGGTGCTGTTCTCAGCATGGATGAGCCTTTTCAGGGTTTTATTTTTGTAAGTTTGCTGAGAGAATTAGCACCTACGGGAGCTGGGGCGCAATAGTTATGCTGTGTAAGCCAGACAGGCCCCCTGAGCGTTTTTCTGCCAGTCCTGTTTTTAATAACTGGTACCTCTCAGCTTTTCCACACAAACCCCCACACCAGCACTACATCAGTAACAGCAAACTGGGGGCCACCCAAATTCATGAGCAGTGCTGTGTCACAGACAGGCTTGTCTGCTGGACACACAGATGCTGAATTCCCAGTTTACTTGAGTGCTTTCTTAATTTCCACATTAAACCCCCCAAAAATCATGAACCCCTGTCTTACCATAAGCTGCTATCTGTGGCTGGGTTTTACTCTGGGCGGCACCTCCAGAAGCCAGCTGAACTGGCATTTTGCAACAGGTCTTCCAAGTGGTGCCGGGGCATGCGTAGCTACAGGGCCTGTCACAAAGAGGGTGTGAGGCAGATGTTAGCGCTAACACAGTGACAAGCAGCTCCTAACCTCTGGCTCTAAAACCAGAGCAAACTCTGTGGCTCCCTGCTGCACCACACCGACAGCAAATAGTGCACAGCAAAAGGCCTTTTGGTACCTCCAAATGGAATCGTAAGATGCGTTTGAAGCCTCATTTGCTCTTTTGCTTGACCCCAACTCTTTCCTGCTGTTTTTGGGGCATGTAGACGTAAGGAACCAGAGGCAGTGCCTCCAGCCAGTGCTGCACCCCACTGGGCACCCACACGTAGGGCCTGCTGCGTCCACCCTGCCCGGTGCCCCACTCCTCCCAACTCTGCATCCTTTGCTAGTTTGCTGCTTTTCTTCAACTTTCACTTTTTCCGCTCAGGAACTGTATTTTTTGCACTCCTCCTTCACGACAGCCGTTGCACACACAGCTATCTTGTTGTCAAATACACACACACACATAATATACATATATAGACATACACACATACATATATGTGCTTGTCTGACATACCTCCACACTTCTCCATCCCATGAATGCATTTCCAGACAGAGATTCTCCATCCAGCTCACATCAAGGCTCCTGTCTATGCTTAGTATTTTGTTCCATTTCTTCTATCACAGCAAGCAGGAAAGAATGCAGAAAACCACACATTCAGGCTACCATTGCTGTATTAGACGCAGGCACAGAAGATAAAGCTTTCTCTAAACCTAGTCAAGCATAAACTCGCTCAGTACATAAGTGTTTCATGGATGTTTGCAGTGTTCCTGGTACAATATGAAACACTTGAAATAAGAACTGCTAAACAACAAATTGCATCCTAAGTGACCACTTCAGAATACTTCAGCTTCCAGTTCAGCTATTTGTCTCCTTAAGTCTATGAACCCCTCATTTCCTGATCCCCAGAATCATCACAGACGGGAAATTTCATGGCACATGATTAATGTCCAGGTTTGTAAGTATACGTTGCCTGTTGAATAGGCTTCCCAGTGAAAGCAGCAGTCTACAGTTGCATTAGATCAAGGTTAGCAGCTAGCCAGTGTGAGGGAGTTTCCTTAATGAATTCTATATTATAGACATGTTCAATAAGGAAGACACGTTCATCTTCTCTGACCTATTTTTTCCATTGCGTACTAATCAGCCTTTACTACATGGACTTCAAAAAACTTTATTACTATTCAAAATTTGTTTAATCAGAGCAACAGCTGCACAAACATATATTTAAACAGAAAAATTCTGTTTTTTCTTAACACTTAGAGTGGTTTAAGAAGGTAGTTTAAAAGAGCAACATGCAGAAAGTTGTACGTAATTTACACTGACTTGGAGAGAAACTAGATGAACTTACCTTGTGAGAGTGGAATCTGCCTCTTGAATACTCCTTCTGTTTTCCTCACAGGTACTACTGTGACAGCAGAATAAATGTTGTGGAAAGCACAGCTCCACAACAGAGAATGAAAATCTGCCTATGAGCAAAAGAATTGTTCAAACTAAATGGGCAGTAGCAAGGTGTGTTGTAGGACAGGTTAATTCCAGGGATGCCTAGAAACAAATCTACTTGTACCAGCCCTGAATTTGGCTCCAGTTCTCTAAGAAGTATTTGTCTGCCTCCTCTAGCAGCAGCCTTGCACAAGCAAAGTTTGAATGGAGCGGTATTAAAACGAAGATAGGAATATTATGTACATTTTTGTTGTGACAGGTTTTACAGTCAGCATCTGTTGCATTTACAGGATGTCATCTATATGCATGATAGAAAAAGCATTTGCATTTCAGTTTGTTTAATTCAGAAATATTTGTGGGCCACTATCCTTGCATTCTGTTCCCAAGGATTATCTTAATACCATTCCTTCCTTCTTACCTGCATCAGACCTCTTCCTATTCCTTGGGTTTAAATAAGCTTTAAATCTTGCTCTCTATATTCTGCTATTACTTATTTCTGTTAAGTAAATGCTCAAAGGTCCCAGTCAGAATTTCAGCTCCCACTGTTTTGGGAGTTCACAAGATTAGATAGTTCATATTGACATTCCCCGTCCTGGAGAGTATCTGAATGCTCATGTGTCCATCACTGCAGTCTAGCAGGTGGCAGCATTCACAATATCAGGAAGAATATTTGAATAATATTTTTTTGCTGTGATTAGCCGATAGTCATCACACTTTTCCATGACCTCTGTATTCCTTGTATGTCACTTTGCTGTCTTTTCCATAGAAACCAATGTCAGCTTTCCACAGCTAACAGCTGAATTATGCAGTTATGTCTTCCAAAACTGCACTAAATGAACATAGAGGGCTACATTCAGTTTAATACAAATCAAACCTTGTCACTGTGATCAAAGGAAGCTAAAGGTCAAAGAAACAACTGAATAAATTAAGGAGAAGATATTTGGATTACTTTTATAAATGCTTGATAGAATGACTACAACTAATAATCTCAACGTGATATCACAGAAACAAATAGAGAAAAACATATTAAAGATATTACAGATGAATTCACTTATCATTTCCTATGACCCAATTCTATTTTTTAATTCTAAGAAATTAAGACAGTGGATTTAATGAATAGCTCTGATGAAACTGTGGTGTAATCTTAAAATATTCTGGGAACTCGTGTGTTAAGACACATGATTTTCACCGTGCTGTTTTGTTTTGGGTTTTTAAAATTATTTTTAAGTTTAAGCAAAGGACTTTTGGGGTTCTTTGCTTTTTTTTTTTAGAAAAAATAATTCATCTACAAAGTAATAAAACAATTCATCTACAAAGTAATAAAATAATTTGGAGTTAGTTTAAGTAGTTTATCTTGTCTTCATACAGCTGGTTACAACAGGCCAACTGACTCCAGCTCATCATACAGGAGACACTTTTGGCATAATTATTGGAATTAATACCAGGATAATTCTGGTATTATACTAGCTAGAAATATGTGCACCACTAAATATATGAAGAATTGTACCTTTCTGGGTATAGAGGTAGGTTAATAATATATTACATGAAACTGAATGCTATGGTAAGCAGATGTTCCCAGGATAAAGTCTATCTGATGCGCGATAACTTGTTACACAACATTTAATTTTGTCACAAAACTATTATTTAGCACAGCAAAGACAACGAAAAATATTACCCAAGATTTTCATGCAACTAAAAGTTCACTGGTTTATTTCTCTTATTAAGAGTAACAGTCTGAAACATTTTACATTAATTTACAATCATGAAAAAGATCCTTATGCTTATCTCATGTAGGTGACATTAAGTCATCCCATTAATGCTAATTAGTATTTCAGAAGTTAAATCGTGTTTTATAAGGTTAAACATTTTTGAATCATTTGTTGCCAAAACATAACATCAGTCTACAACCACACAGAAAGTAGAAATTAAAATTTCTACAGAGCCATTACCATCACTATGAAGATACAATGCCAAGTGTTACACCATTCTGCAACAGTTATCACTTCTCCCAATATGTGAGATGGCAAAAATTCCCTCTTCACTTTTTACTGCATACACAGAATCTACAGTAAAAGGGGAAACTTTGATTCATAATGTTTAGACCAAGTGTAACAGAAGTGCTCCTGAGTCATTTACTTTTTATGTAGAAAATGAATAGGGCTGTGGAGCAAAAAGGACTCTTCTTCAGGAAAGGGCAGATTTTTCTCCTCAGCCTCGGATCGCACAACACCACACTGATACACTCCTCTCCTTCCATAGACAACAATGAAAATGGCCTGTGCACACGGGGCAACAGAGAAGCAAAGTTGGGATCCACTATACAGACCGAAGGAGAGACGCTGGTCCCAGAGCAGCCACGCAGAGCCAGACCAGAGTGCCTACAAGATGAGGTGCAGCGCACCCGACTCAGAGCTCAAGTCATTAACTCGTGCACAGAGCGGGAAAGCCCAGCTTCACCAACTAAAAATATTTGGATGTTTCACAACTTCTGTTTCCTTGAACCCTTGTAGAAACCAATCACTCTGATTTGTGTGCCACTCAGCAACATGAAACAGAAATGTTCAGATCTGGAGCCTGCTTGGGAGGCAGCACAGCAAGAACTGGCTTGTTTCCCTTGGCAGAGAGCACACAGACCACAGCAAAGCCTTTCTGCTGGGCCTGGCCCAGAAGCTGGCACACCACGGTCCTCTCCTCCCAGGGCCCCACCAGCGGCCCTCTAACTCACCCATGCACAGCAGAACTGCAGCATCTCGCCCGTTTCAAAGTGCTCCATTGCCACATAGAGATGGTTGGTGGGTCACTCCAACTCGCTGACACACTGCATCTGGCATGGGAAGCCACAAACAGTAGAGGCAGGGGCTGTGCAGCCAGAGGGAAACTATCTTGAAATACCTTCCTGGGATCTCACAACAGTACACTTCACCGCAGACATAGAAAGCCTTTCTCACCTCCCTTCCTCTAGTTTTGGCATCCCTTAGCCATTCCTCTCACTGATCACACTGCCTCATACCTTCTTTCAGACAACCCTGTCCTCCCTCCCCATGGAGGCGGCAGGGACCCTGTTGGGGATGAAGCACACCAGCCAGGAGCGTACAAGGACACACGTTCCTTCCTCTCTGTTCTGCTAATCCACTGCCGCCTACCCCCTCACCCCAAGCCCGTTTGCTCCCCTTTGCTGCAGGCCTGGCAGCCCCCTTCCTGGAATGGCTGCTGCCCACCCTGCCACAGAAACCCACAAGCTGCTCTGGAGCCGGAGCAGGAGCCACAGTGCAGCCAGCCAGGGGACCGCTCTCCCTCTCAGCGGCAACGCAAGCGACTTCCCTCCTCCGCTCAGACCACAGCAGTTCTTTCTGGGCAGCAGGAAGAGGTACACAGCATCACATCAGCCCGTCCTGAGAGGCTCTGCTCCCCAGCTGTGGACTAAGGCACTGCCCCTTCCCATCACACCATGACCAAACCATGTCCTTACCAGAAGACAGGCTGCACTGCCTCACGTGCCACAGAACAGCGCTGTGATGGCACGGCAATCCAGCAAGGCTGCCTTTGGTAGCATTCACTTGCTCCTAACAGTGTAGGGAAGAGATTCAGACCCTGGCTCTTGATGAGAGTTTCTTCTGTCAAACTGTGGATGTGGTGTTCTTCACATACAACAGTTAAATACCACGTACCGATGCAATGAAACCCAGAGACATCTGACTCCTTGCCCTAGGCAAGGGAGCATTCGTCCTGGCTACACCGCAGAATTTCAGCACCTTTCCTCAGGGGGCACGCTGACGGAGCTTGGCGCACACCGCACCCCTCGGCAGTGCCAGTGACCAACAGAGAGGCCACAAGTCGGTCTCCAAATGAGCAGGACTGCAGCCAAGTCCCTTCACGACAGAAGGCCCAGAGGCACGTTACACTGAGGGAATGGTTTGCATGGCTGGGGGACAGTGATGTCATGTAAGTGTGGACAGAAAAGCATTGAGACAATAGCAACATTTTGATCCACATAGTTCTCCCTGCAGGCCCTTTCAGAACAGCCTTCTCTCCTATAAGAAACACAACCTGAGGAAAAGGATACAGAGTTTGGGAATCTTCAGCAGCATTTTGCCATAGACAACTTTTGCGGCCACAGTCTGGTTGAGGAATATCTTTGTATATCTACTTCTCTCGAGCAAGCCAGGGAAAGCAGCCCTTCTCTGCTCAACAGGGTCATTGCAAGGTGTTCAGACAAGATAAGGAATATAAGGATTGAGGCTCATATAAGAACCTTATACAGGTTTAAACAGTGATGTACAAGAGCATAATCTATGCAAAGCCTGCATTTAAAACAGGGCTTGTGTGTTCAACTGCAGGTGCTCAGAGGACAGCATTTTATACAACTTGGAAGAGCCAGTGCCTCGTGGGGTCCCAGGCCTCTGCACAGGCAGAACACATTGGGACTTAGCAAAGAAGCTGTGCTGTTGCAGTCAGCCCAAAATGGACATGTCCAGCAGGTCAGGGTCTGTTTTCCATTGCTGTGGTGCCCTGGTTTTATTCTGGTATCACTCCGTTTAAACCAATAGGTCATTAGCATGAACACAGTGTAATATAGACCCAGAGCATTCAAGCTAATATTCAACCCTTTGCTTATTCCTCCACGTGCCTCACACAACATATAGTTCAGAGAAAAATTACACCTTGTGCAATTCTCGGACTCACTGCTTTAGACTAAAACTATTTCAATCTTAGCTCTGAATTTCCTGCGTAGCAGAAGTTAAGAGAGACATCAATCTTGTTCTCACTTTCAGTGAGACCAAACATGAACCCAGCTTTGTTGAGGTAACATGCATTAATGGCAGGCCAGAGTTCACTCCAAACCACACCACTTGGCCTGTCTGTCCTCCCTCCTTAGCTTTTAGAGTTACTGACGAAGCAACAGGGCAGAGCTCTACAAACTTCTGCTTGGCACCATTCAGTCACAGAAATTATGCACAGTCTCTAATTCAGAGACCCATGAATTATCCTTGGTACCCAAAAGGTATTATCTGGAAAGCAATCAAAATTCTGTTCACCAAAATATTTATATTAACAGAGAAAGCCAAACTCTGCCAAGAACGGAGCTGGCAAGCTTCCCTGGAGTTTCTCCGCCAGTGTGTAAAACAGAAAGCAGCCCCACCTACCACAACCCCTCTGTGCATGCCGAGGGCTGGTTAGTTTTTTTAAGTACAGTGCCAACTATTTGTAAGGCCTCAAAAATCTGGAAACTTTAGAGCGCAGCAGCCGAATGAAGGATCTTGGGAACATCTCTCTTGACTCTTGGGCTGTGTACTTGAAGTAGTTCTGTGGATGCGCCAACACGTCAAACAAAGCTTTTATCAGTTTCTTGTCCTGAAAAAAAGAAAGCAGATTTCATAGTAATTCCAAAGAGGAGTCAGGGTCAGTATTACCAAAGCTTAATGACTGATTAACTCATAAAAGATTATGAGCATTTTACTTTTCAAGTACAAACGTTTCAGGACTCAGAAACTAGTGGAGCAAGGTTGACATTCAGGCCCCAGAGAAGTCACTGGAGTTTCACATTTATCATTAGAGGCGGAATAATTTCTCTCCTCCTCATACTTCCAAGAACAGCAAATGGAAAAAAAAACAAAACAAAAAACAACCACAAAACAAACAAACACTGGATTTGATAAATCCAGCAAAAGAAAATTGTACTTGGGATGAATCCACTCAACTTGCCCATGCAACTATCTCCTAACCAAGGTCAGAGAAGTGAAATCCTCCAAGAGACTTTTTTGCCCAGGGAGGAAAAGCCCTTGCTAATCTACAGGCTACAAGTAGCAGTACCAAGTGCTTCTCCAAGACATTAAATCCGATGTCCCTCTGTTTGCTCCCTTGGTTACTTCCAGCACAATCTATGTGAGGCTCAAGGGGCTGTCATCACCACAGATAGCCCTAGTAGGTCTGATCCACCTTTAAACCCCCTGGACAAAGGATCTCATATCCATTGCTCTGCACAATCAGGCTGTGCTGATTCACCCCACTTCCCTGAAGTAGCATGTGTCCAGTGCACCAAGGAGCAGATCTGATGCAGAGCAGGAGGCAACCTCACTGGCATAAAATAGTGTCATTTTCAATCAAAACCAACATGTTTAGTGGAAGGAATATACCTTAAGTATTTCTTGATGATTTTCAGATGCATAAAGTCTACCATCCCGAACAATGTCTTCTATTAGTTCTTGGTAATCCTCTACGGGGAATGCACAAGAGAGTCATTTTTGCAGGTTCACTTCACTTACATACTCGATACCTCCCTTGGTTACACATGTAATGGTTACACATTCTACCCCCAAAAGAACCAGTAGTACTTGGCCCTCATATTAGCAGTCAGAAAATATTTCAAATGCTCTTCCGTAAAGAAACTACAAATACTGTTTACTATGAAAACAGTGTACTCTGCTGAGCTGCACAGCATCAATCTGTCAAAAGCAAAAGAAATCATAACGCACCTAGGATTGTAGTGCATACTGTAACCAAGTAGCCTGCTTCAAACCAACTGCACTGCAGAAACTTATCTGTAAATACCCACAACTTGTTACTGACTTCTTTCTACAGTAAGAAGGAAAAAAAAGAGGTAAGAGGAAGCTTTCTTAAAAGGCAAACCCCCTGGTAAATCCAAACTTAAAATGCTTCAGAAAGAGAGGTCTCCCCTGAAAAATGAATTATCCGCTGTTGATGAAACTCTGTAGATCACAGCGAGGACAACTCCATCACAATTAATCCCGTGCGAACAGAAACCTGCCATACCATTTTCACATCACTTCTGCTAAATTGCAAAGCCTCAGTTCCAGTTTCACTCCTGGTGACTCTGACAAGGATAGGGTGAAACTCTTGCCCCTCAAGCTTCTTTTCAATACAGATATTTTTCTATCTGGTAGCAGATTACAGATGGTAGCAGCAACATGGTAAGTCAGTGGCACCTGGTCTCTGCCCAGTTCCTAACCAGGGGGACTTTGCTGCCACCTGAAGCAACCCAGCACTGGGAAGGCACAAAAATGCACAAAACTCAGATTCTGGCTCTGAGCTCTGCATTTTGCAGGTCAGAGCCCAGAATCCCAGCTCTCTCCTTAGGTCTGTGGAAAACTGGAAATATGGTGGCACTTAAGACTACAGTGCAATGCAGAATTCCTTAAACTAACTTTAAATGAAAACAGCTACTGGAAGTAGCTTAGCAGTGACGTTGGTGAGAGTGCCGGATTACCCTACTGTTTAGCAGGGTCAAGGAGCCCACAAGGAGTTCCGTACTGCTGCAGCTGTGCTAGTCCACACAGGCTCAGCTGCTCGCATCCGCTTACCATCATACGTTACATAAGGAACTTGGAATCCTTTGGCACTGTTCCCTTCATTTGACTTGAACTGGATCCACAACTTCTTGGACCTAGAAGTGAAAGCTATAGGGCGTTCGTAGGTTTGACAGGTTTCATACGTGGTCACTGAGTTGGAAGAAGCTTTCAAAGAAAACACACAATAGGCAGTTATCTGACAATGCTTCATACTAATGAACAATTAGAAAATAGGTTAAACTACCATGACAAGAAATGCTTGCTGGTGTTAAGAAAACAACTCAAAATGTGGCAGGCCAACAGTGGGTGGCAGGCCATCAATGGGCCACTTCTTAGCCAAGGAATATTTTTCCGAAAACCAGTCCACTGTTTGAAGGCTGTGCCTACACTAGAAGCTGCAGCTGTTTATTCACACATCAGGCACCTGTAGGGACTGGCAAGCATCTTCTCTTTCCTAACTTCAGCTAGAATTGCTTAGAGTAATTCATGACTGGTTAGCTTGAACCATCTACCCCTTCTTAGCAATATTTCTCTCAGAGTTCACTGACACATAGCCGTGCACCCGTTTCTCCTGAAATCTATGGACCAAACAGGATTTCTCAATTTGTCATTTAAAGAAATTTCTTCTCTTAAGTAGAGGACAGCCAGGCTGCATTTAGTTTATGTAAACAGCAATGCATGTGAGAAACCTGTGTTGCACGCTGAGATAGATACCACATGCTTCAGTAGATATTTCAGACTTACAGCTTTTTCGCATCACCAGGTAGTCTCCACACTCATCTTCTATTGGTAGAAATATTTCTGGAACCACAATCAGAATACGGCGCTTTGGCGGTGGGTTAATATTCCAAGTACACTCAGTGTTTGCAGGATAGTCCCCAGGATAGTTTGGTGATTCAATATATCCAGTATAATCTCCCAGTTCACCTCCACACTGCCTATCTGAAAAAGCAATACCGTATGCAGGAGTAGGTAAAGTGAGGGCGTCCTACAGCTTTCTTTACATTCACTGTCAGAAGCAGTACATGGGTGACAGACACGCAAACTTTTCTGTTTTCATGTGATGCAGGTACAGTTCTCTTTGGTAGCTTCACTTCATGCTGCTGCCTGTTTCTGCCTTTGTGTTTTAATCAATGTTGAGACATAACGGTACAGACCAGTCCCCATTAAGAGAGCAGGTGCTATTGACCAAGCCAAGCAGTAAGGCAGTTGTAAGAGGACATAAAAATGGTCAAGCAAGGATTCTCCACTTGCTTGTACTAGACAGAACATTTTTATAGAAGTATCAGCTGAAGTCTGACTGGAGTCTGCGGTGCTCTGCTCAGGCACCATGCCTGCAGCAGCATGAAACAGGGAGCATGGCAGGCCTTTTCTCTACACGGATCACCATGCCAGCAGTAAGAGAGGGTGAACCCCAGAGCAGGAGCCTGTGTTCCCAACTCTGTGCGGCCACAAGGGTCTGAGCACTACAGCACCGTAACAGCGATGTGCGGGTGTGACACGCCTAGGGAATGGATTCTTTAAGCAAGAGACATGCAGTTCCCACAAACATATTTCTATGTATGTATGTATATATATATGTCTGTGTGTATATAAGCGTCTCCAGAGGTTCTTCTGAGAAGTTGCCTCTCTGTCCTCTATTTTCCCTCTTTAATTGACCTTCAGCTTCCCACACTACAGCTACCACAATCTAGAACAGTGGCTCAGTTTGTAATTGCGTCTGTCAAAGGTTGTTATTAAGAAGAAATGGTTACTAGAGCTATTAAGTTTTGTGACCCAACTTCCATTGCTTTTTAACAGAAGTGAAAGAAATCAGGGCGCTCAGAACACAAACTCTGTGTGCGATATTATGGGAGAAAAGACTTAACAGCAGAGTGACCCAGCAACAACTGGCAAGGTACAATCACCGCTTACCTTAGCAAGAATGATGGAACCAGTCTGCAGAAATGGTCTCTCATGGACCTCAGTAAGCCATGTGGGATGAGATGCAGGCAGTCAGCAAAAGAGGAGCAACACCAAGCTGCCTGGAGCAAAGCTGATTTTTGCCCTTAGGGCCACTCTGAATATTAATGGCCCAGTCTTTTCATTTGCAACAGATCATCAAAACCATCTCGCTACACTTACTTTTGCACTGTGTTATATTTGTTGACCCATCAAAATCAGTAGTGGTGTTTCCAGGGCATGAAATGCAGTAATTTTGTCCAAACTCAGGCTGATATGTCCCAACTGTGCAGCGAATACACCGATGAGTTGTGGTATTATAAAAATGGCCAGGAGAACACTGAACTGGAGAGTAATTAAATATGCATCATGGTTAAAATAGTGGCAACAGCACATTCAAATGTGTATTTTTATAGGAGTTATTATAATTTCAAAACCTGAAATGCCATATTCATAAACTATGAGGGGCATAAAGCAGAGGTAATTGAACAGATTTCAGTTTATCAGGTCACTTTGTGCAAGCTCAGAAACCCCAAACGCAACACTATAGAGCAGTTCTGAGTGGAAACAGCAATAAAAGATATGGGGAAGTGCATATAACCACCATGGTTTTTGTAAGTAGGACACTGAGAAGAACAGTGCGTTACCAAATGGTCTAGCCACTGACATTTGATGTGGAAGGTGAACCATATGTGGAAATAGTAACTATACCTTTCTTTTTTGCCAGCTTACACCAAGCAGTATGTGCACTGCTGCTGCATCCTAGTATATCCCCTGTGATCAGCTCACCACAAGCAGAGGTGCAAGACTCTGGCCCTCTACAAGAGGCACACTGCATCAATATTAGCAACTGATCTGGCATATTGCCGCCTTCCCTCATGATCACTCACTGCCTTGCAACAACAGGCCGTGACTCAGGGTACAGCCACCTCCACCAGATCTGCTGCTACTTTATTTCATCACATCATGCAAATCACCATGTTAGCTAGACACATAAGCTATAGCCCTCACAGGGCTTGCTGAGAGTATGTCCTGCATCGCCACAGCAAGACTCCACGCTGACATACAAACTCTTTCATAATCATAACAGAATTTATGGAAGTTTTGGACATGAGATAGACAGGCATAGGGGAAAAATCCTTTCTAGAAGACTTGCAACTTTTTTCCAAGTTCACTGCTTGGACACAGGAAGATTTTCTTCTCTCATTGCACTCTGACAATACAGGACCCCAAACACATTTGCTTACATCTCTAATATGCTGCTTTTCATTTGATTTTGCTTAGCTGTTCTGCATCTGCATCTGTGCCCACCATCATCTGTCCTGAAACCTGACAGAAGGCAGTCAAGAGACTCAGCCATATATTATCTTTGCTCTTAATCCATCACCTCCTTGCTTCTTCTGCCTTGCCCTTTTTCTTTGTGGGACTAAAAATAAAATAAAATTAAATATTTTCCTATTGCTTTTACCTCATTTGGCAAGTTTACCTCTCTCAACTCAACGTCAAAATAATTTACTACTTTGCTTTTCAAATGTAGTTTTCTGTGCTGCACAGTCACTTTTTTCCCTTCCTTTCAAGCTCTGCTTACTCCCAAATAACTCTAGTCTTGCTGAGCTTTGTATGCTAGCTCAGCCTGGCGTCCTTCCCTACATGCTCCACCCCCCAGTCCAAACGCTTCAGATACAAGTTCCAAATAGTTCTTGCATCTGTGATTCCACGTCTCATGTGGCCTCTTCCACATGCAAATCCCTGAGCTCTTCATTCCAGTTAGTACAAAAAATTCCTTTTATCTCCACTCTAATTTGAAAACTGAACCTCGTTTACAGACCTGGTTTTGTTTATGTTAAATAAACCTGAAGTCAGTTCCTCTTATCTTGATCAAAGGTTTTTAACATGCTTTTTTAGTGCATTAATTTTGCAGAATTAAGTATGAAACAACAGCATTTGTGGATTCAGTTATTCTTCACTGAAGGAATCCATTAGCTATCACATTATTACCAGTAATATCAATTCTTCAACGATACTGCAAAATTCTTCTATTATGTTGCAATTCTCAATAGTAAACATATCTTAACTGACACTAGAGAGATCTTTTATTGCAAACCACTACCAAATGTTTGTGCCAGGACCTTATTTCTATCCCTTATTTCTACTCTGCGGCAGTAGATCTTCCATTAACACTTTTTCTTCAAGTGATTTAGATACAACTGACATTATTTTACACATGCTTTAAGACATTAGGCAAGCCATTATACTGATTAACATTTCATCTCTCTCCACTGACAAGTATTTTTATCACTATTTGCAAACACAACTTCATAGCTGTCTTACAGCTTTTTATATTTTAGATAACAAAGATACTAATACAATTCCTTCATTTTTAAAGATATGATCCCTACCTGATTTTCACTCCTGTGAGGAAAACCTTGGGAGCTGATTGTGTGTCAGCTCCACTGTGATCAAGTTGAGAGGGCTGTCTGAGGTACTGCAGGGTTAAGCTGAATGCTAGCTTTTCAGATATATCCCAAGGCATCCAAGCCAGTTTCTCATCATGAACATGAAGAAACCAGCTTCTTCCTTATCCTCCAGGACTGCAATTCCCTCCTTCACATTTTGATGTTGCTGCTGTGCTCTAACCCAAAATGTCAATAAGGCATACCAGTCTTGATTTTTTCCTTGAGAGCTTTTTTCTCCCTGCTGTTCCTTTATACAGCTCTTCACAGATCGACAGCTTCACTGACCAACTTCCACGTATCTCCCAAACCCTTCTCAAGTCTTGTATAAAAATCAGTTATAAAAAGAATTGAGGCTTTATTGAGTTTTCTTGAAGCCAGGCCAGGCCACCCAAATATGAGATGCCTGAAAGGAGAATGATCCTTCTTTGAATGCCCTGCTTGTAGCAGCAGCAGTTACTTTTGCCTCAGAACAACACAGTTCATCAAATAAATCTTGATCTTACCTTTGGTCTCACAGTCCTGAAACAATGATGCACTGCTATGCCTTGTTGTTAGACCTCCTCCGCAGTGAAAGCAGGATACTCTCCCAGCTTCAGGCTGGTATGTTCCAAGGGGACAGGGCAGACAGGGTTTGAAGCCGTCAGGAGAATATTCACCTGGTAAGCACTGATCTAGAAGACGAAGAACACACTTGCTTCAACCTGTACGTTACAGGCGAAGGTATGTTAGTGAGCCTGCACAGGACCCAAAACCCCACAGTGGAAGTGCTCTCCTCTTTACTTGGGAAGCAGGAGTCAGGGTTTCAGAACTGAATGCTATTGACAGATGGAACTTAATACATGCAATGTACCCTGTAAAACTGAAACAGATACCGATCACCTCTGGTGTTGGTGAGCATTTCTGTGAGCTGGAATGGATTTCACACTTTGTTGGAAGGCTACACTGGACACTAGGCTTGTCCAGTACTCTCTGTTAATTTGTACAGTGCAATTATGTAGTGATTATCTCCTCTTTCTAGCTAAAGAACTCTTGGACTCTCCACAAATGAAATAATTTAGTACTGAACTTAAGATGCAAAAAATGTACTTCCAGATTTCTATGAGTATTTTAATCTCAGTATGATTGAATATTCATACTTCATGGATGACACGTTGACCATGAGCCAGCAGTGTGCCCTGTCTGCCAAGAAGGCTAATGGGATCCTGGGATGCATTAGCAGGAGTGTGGCCAGCAGGTCGAGCTCAGGAGGTTCTCCTTCCCCTCTACACTGCCCTAGTGAGGCCCCATCTGGAGTACTGTGTCCAGGGCTCCCCAGTTCAAGAAAGATGAGGAGCTACTGGAGAGAGTCCAGAGGAGGGCTACGAGGATGGTGAGAGGACTGGAGCATCTCTCCTATGAGGAGAGGCTGAGGGAGCTGGGCTTGTTCAGCCTGAAGAAGAGAAGGCTGAGAGGGGACCTTATAAATGCTTATAAATATCTGCAGGGTGGGTGTCAGGAGGATGGGGCCAAACTCTTTTCAGTGGTGCCCAGCGACAGGACAAGGGGCAATGGGCACAA
>Ga0065711_1027009_pt1 | contig 55711 bp, 24 predicted proteins | sample Hoacrofraction12_FD_59098 | JGI IMG/M metagenome (GOLD analysis project Ga0065711, IMG submission 59098) | Hoatzin crop microbial communities from Cojedes, Venezuela - Epithelial fraction 12 v2 (version 2) | ecosystem: Host-associated > Birds > Digestive system > Esophagus > Crop | place... | reverse complement strand
CCCAGGGAGGTTGTGGAGTCTCCTTCTCTGGAGTTATTCAAGACCCACCTGGACAAGGTCCTGTGCAGCCTGCTGTAGGTGACCCTGCTTCGGCAGGAGGGTTGGGCTAGATGACCCACAGAGGTCCCTTCCAACCCCAAACATTCTGTGATTCTATGATTCTGTAATGAAACAGATTTCACCCATTCAGGTGAAAAAGTTCATGTATACTGCTGCTTCACTGAAAAATTCAGAGGATAACTTCCGGTGATTCATCTGAAGTAACATAAATAGAAGGTAGCTATGGCACTGGGGACCTGCTATCTTGTATCCACATCATTGTACTGTTACTTAACAGCCAGAAGTTTTAATTTGACCTTTTCAGTTTCAAGAGAGATCAGATGGCAGCCCATGTGCTAAGACAGAGATCACTCAGCAGACTGCAAATGAGATCTGGACAGACAGTTCCATAATCACCCAGTGATTACCTACTGCTGATCATCACTTCTTAGGTTGCATGGCAGGACCATCACTGGCGAGGTGGAGACTGAAGTTCTGCCTTTGCCAGTTAATTTTTCCCGTTGTTGAGGTGAAACCAGAGATCCTGACTTACCTTTACTTACAAGCTTCAATGTGTAGTATGAATGCATATGCTGAGTCCCGATAGCTTACTTACTAGCTTCAGTTTTAACATTGTTAAATACAGATAATTGCACACTAGCTGCAACAATCTAAACACAAAACTCAAAACAGACTTAAAATGTCTGTGAAGTTCAGCAGTCTGCTTTTCTCTATGATCCATATGCCACAAATATGCTTGGTATTTTCCCGTAGTTACCCAAGCATTTTCTTCAATTTTGCCTCCATTTCCAAAGAAAAGCAAGATTTATCCAAGCAGCTTCCAAGGCTTTTTCTTATATGGCCATGTATAAGATGATTTCTCAACCAATTACACTGGTGGAGAATCTGTTTCTAATGTTTTCCCCAGCTAAATACACTCGCTGACATGTTAAATTTTAAAAAGGGAACTATAACTCCATTGAGACAGCAGAGCTTTTCCCTGCTGAGTTCAGCAGTGAAGAGATAGCAAGAAACTAGACAACAATCACTTCAGTGCAGATAAATGTAGGGACACACATTTTGGGAAAAGTTACCCACACCCAGAATAACGGATTTACAACTGATAGTTGCGACTGAGAAAGGAGAGCTTTGACACAGACTACTGGGCTAGATGGACCACCGCTCTGATCCAAAAGGGCATTTCTTGTGCTCCTAAGTCTTCATGAAACGAGGGAAAGAGCTTCCACGCAAAATTTAAAATGCCATCTCATTCCAGTGGTTCTAAAATGGTTTTAGTGGGCTGATGCCAGAAATAAATTAATGCAATTCTCCCCTATGGAATAGCCAACTAGTCATCCATAGCAGCAAAGATACTAGGAAGGGAAATTTGAAAATAAGTGCAGACCTGACATTTCACATTGGCCATTAATGGATATATACAGACAGAACAGCTTATTGCCATTATTAGATATCCTCACGTACGATTTTACAAAACAACACCAGCCTGAATGTTACTGTGTTTTCACTAGCACAGGATTACATGAGATCTGGCATAGCATAGTCAGCTGGGATTTGTCACACCAGCTATCACAATTAGTCTGGAAGCAGAACATAAAATAGCTGATATGTTTTAAAATGTGACCTTGCTATACCAAGTGTTAAATGTAATTTCTTGTGTAAGAAACATACAACCTATTATTTTGTGTTCACCTATGTTCTAAAATTATGAAGCCAAAACTGAAATAAAACTAAGGAATCAGGAAAAAAATCCATTCTCTCTGTTCTGCAAAGACGTTGGGATCACTCCAAGCAGCCCATCTTTCACAGAAACTGATATTGTACATGTCCAGAGCATGGTTTTTTTCATTAAAATAAGAAATTTATTAATTCCTTCTTTTAAGACAAAAATAACCCTTGTGTGCTAAGAGTGGATTACTATTTTACTCAAAAACATCCTATTCAAATTGACAGTAGGAAAAAAAATCTGACCTGAAATTAGTAAAAACACGTCACCTATCTTCTACAATGTTCATCTTTCACAAGAGGCCTATAGATATTACTTCACAGCAGGACAACCTGGTTACGACTTTGCTCTAAGGACAACTGGTCTTCCATGGCTTGTAATTTGGAATGGAAACATGTAAGACAGAATTTGACAGCGTGAGATGATGTTACTGCAAGTAACTAGCTACGAATACTGAAAGAAATTGTCATGACTACCAAATGCTCTGAAGCACCACTTTGCTCTGTAATATACTAAAGCTTTCTATCTTTTGCAATGAATTTTAACTATTGTTCTCTTAATCACATTTAATTAGGAAAAGATTTTTTGAAAACCTCATTGTATGGGCTTGTCAGTGAATTAAATATTCCTTCAAATAGTGCTATATAAAAGTGAAAGTAATGAATTAATCCTTTTCAGCAATCAGATATAGCATAAAAGTTGCTGGTGTGTTCGACAGAGTGAATCATTGATTATTTTTATCACACAAAGCTTTGAACACACTTTTGGGGATTTCTTTTATGCAGCCTACATATTTGATTACATCTGCCATAATTAATTGCGCAAGCAAATAGAACCATTTAACAAGTCAAGAATGTGGATAGACATGGCACAAATAGTTCCTTTGAATCCTCAATGACGTGGACTTTCAAGTTCAGGATTGGAGCCAGAAGTCTTCCCATCAACTTCAGTGTCTGGAACAGGTTCAGAAACTGTAACTTCTCTAAGTTGAAGAGCAGCATGACTGAGTCTTACCAGCTTTGCAGCAATGCAGCAGAACACAGACCCTGCCAAATTCATGACCCTGGCTTATCTCATGTTCCTGAGACTGCTGGAAGCACTGGACACATTATCTGCTCAGTTTCCAGTCCAGAGTGCTACTGGTATGCTCCTTAAGCATCTTGTAAAGTCAAGTCCCATTTTTTTTCATTCCTCTTTAGAAGAAATGGAAGCAAGTCAACTGAAACCACAGAAGCCAGAAGCATACAAGAGGCAGCCACCACATTGCACTGATGAGAAGATGAACAGGCCGGAGCACACTGTCAAATCTTCATGGAAATCTAAGATTAGACAGAACGGTTGTGCCAGCCCTGCTGACATGCTAATTCCAAGCGCCACCAGAGAACAGCAGTCCCAGGTATGTAAGTGACAAGGAAAGGCTGTGGAAATACCAGCTATTCAGGTTTTGATAAGCATTCATAACCAACACCACTGGGCTCAACTGCGTTGTTTAACTTATCTGCAAAGGCCTGATGTTATCTGGTGCGTCTTTCACTATGGCCAGGCTTTAACTTCTTGTGATTTCCTCCTCATGATGTTGTTGCTTACTTTTTCCTGGCAGTGTGCTAGCCGTTGTCAAATGCACTTCCTCCTCTGCCATCCAAACAGCACTACCTAAATACTAATGAAACCTTCGTTTTATCTGTTTTAACTGGTTAGCTTCAGTGCTGTTTATTCCCACTTGTCCTCTTCTTCTACACCAGTAAAAATTAGAGAAACACACTGCTTCTCTCATAGAGTACAAGATTTAAATGGGCCTCTTATGGACTTTTATACCTGAAAACTCTTTAATAAGAAGTAATCCAATGGGAAGATACCAAGAGAAGCACATAATGTGCAGTCACAGCAGAATTTCAAGTGCTGGGCTGCAAAATATATTAGTTAAAAGCACCTACCACATGACAGTACCTGAAGTCAAGTATTCTGAACAGAAAGTAGACATATAACCTCATAAGAAGAAAAGTTTTGGAGGCATATTCCTCCAAAGACACAGGGTCTTGACTCTTTAGTTTAAAGGTCAGTAATCTGCCCTTGCACATTCTTCCTGGGTGACCACGGCCAAGTTAAAATGCATCACATGCCCACGCCATTCATGTTCTCTACCGTGCAAGCTACTTTTGAGCTGGAAACTGTACGAACGACTACATTACAGTTATGCTGTGTTCAAGCTGAGAATCTCAGCTTTCAAGCCGAGCTCAGGCAGAGCACCTTATCAGCACAACTATGTAATTGCCAGTTAGTATCAGACCACTTTGCAGAGTAGGCAGAGAAAGTCAGAGGTGACTACGCACACCTGTGGAGAAGTAATTGTCTTCTTGGGGGTACAGGGTGAGTTCCCTATTGAGGTTTTGTTATTGAAGAGATCGAAGTGGAAGATTCAGGTCCTTGTTTGGGGAGTTTAGGAGGTGTGTGGTTTTAGCAGAGCTGAGCGTCTCTGGGCTTGACCTGCAAAGCTCATGTCTTGGGCATCTCCTATGCTGCTGTTTATACCACTGGGGTTAGTAGGCAGAATACCACATACTTTTTGTGATAATTTGAAGTAGTATTTCCTGTTGGGCTGTAGTCCTTATTATCAGCTTTGAAGACATATTCCTCTATATTACTGAAAAGCCACATGAGGTTGGGGGTGGTGGGGGTGGGGGGTTTCTTCAGTTTACTTATTATCTCCCTTCTTAACCATATTGATTTTGGTTGCCCTTTCATTTTGCTAGAAGGCATCCTGACTGTAGCCTCATGAGAGAAAGACATTTTAATTACCTCACATTTTTTTCCATTGTGAATCCTTCAAGGATTATTGAGCCGAAGTCAGTTTTAATTTATTCTACACTCTTTCAAAGTCTGTTTTCTCAGAAATCAGTATTAGGCCCATTTAAACTCTTTGGTTCGCAGACATTCAGTTATGTCCTGTGGAGTAATTATTAGTATGAAATGAGCACTGGGCAAACCTTAAGATGAAACTTTGGATTTTGACAGGATTACATAAAGATGCACAGAGCTACATTGCAAGGTCAAAGCTATGCACTAAAGTTACCTCAGTTTCATTTGTGGAAACATTGTTAATACTATAATCCTCCACATTTCTTAATTCATGAGGTTTCAGTCCAGATTTGTACTGAGGTTTAAAAAAAAGAAACCGAACCTGAATTCGGACTAATTACTCACCCAACTCTTGAGAGCATTTTCCCCACTCCATCCATCCGAAATAGTTTGCACTCTTCTAGACTAGAAAAATACTGTGCAACTGCTATAATGAATAGCTGTTGTTTCCTCATTTGGCCTGTGCAAAAAAAGCCTTGAGTGCTGAAAGTAAGACAAATATTGAGCAGAAAAAGATGCAGAGGAAACAAACCTATCCATTTTTCACTGACATTGTTAAAACTTTCTGTAGCGCTGCACTTCATCCACAATTGGAGTTCCACAATTAAATATTGTTCTTGAAATTTTAGCACTTTTTTTCTGTAAACAGTAACATTTTACATTTTAATTGCAGAGTACGATTTACCTACAGATATGGATTGTAGGTGTCCGGGGTTTGTCTAGGATAGAGTTAATTTTCCTCCCAGTAGCTGCTGTGTTTTGGATTATACACTGATGTTTTCCGTTGTTGCTATGAAATCAAGGACTTTTTCCAGTTTCTCATATTCAGCTAATGAGCAGGTGTGCAGGAGTTGGGAGGGAGCAGAGCCAGATAGCCCGCCCAAGCTGGCTAATGGAATTATTCCATACCATAGAAGTCATGCTCAGTTCATTAAGGGGAGTTCGCCAGGAGACAAAAATTTATTTTTTTTGTTGTTAGTTTCTCTTTCTCATTTCCATGGGTTTCAATCCTCTCTTAGCTGGGAGTTTGAACTTTTCTGGGAGTTTGGTCTTTTTTGGGAGTTTTGTGAAACTTGCAAAATTCATGATTTCCGGGTTCCACGATTGCTGCTCGAGCACTGGCTGCAAATCAGTCATCAGGCGGTGAGAAAATTGTATTATGTATAGTTTGTTTTGCATATTCACTATTATCATTATTAGTACGAGTATTAGTATTTGCTCTGTTTCTTATTATACTGCCTTTATCTCAACCCACAAGTTTTACTTTTTGTCCACTTCTCCTCCCCGTCCTGCTGAGGAGAAGGGAGGGGTGAGCGAGCGGCTGTCTAGTACTTAGTTGCCAGCCGCCACGTTAAACCATGACAGTAGTGTAAGTCCTTGCTGTCTGTTGAACTCGGACTTGGAGCCTGAACAGTTCATGAGAGACTTGCTGCTGTTGTGCCCAGAGCCAGGTAGCATCCTCAGCACCAAGAAGTCTGTCTGCTGAGTCATCTTTGTTCTTTCCTTTTTGTATCTCTGGGATCAGTGCCATTACCTGACCCAGAGTCCAGGATTCGAATGTACCACAGAGAAAGAAGAGAAAAAATAACAATTCTCCATCTTCCTGGGTTCTTCTATGCACCCTAAAGCGGCCCAACAATACATAAGTGGGCTTATTAGAAGAAGTTTTCTTATCAGTTGTTACTTAAATAGCCTAAGACACACAAACCAGACCGGTCTGTGATATTCATACTACGGATTTTATCTCAGCTTAACACAAGGTATCATCAACCCATCAAGCTTTTGTTTAAGAACATTTCAGCTGCATTTTCATAAAATTAGCAGAAATTTGGATTATCTGAGGTTATGAATGACTACTGTCAAACACAAAGCACAACAAAGGATTTTCAGATAATGCCACCAAAAACAGTCTAAAGCCAGGAACCTCTGAAAAATTCTACAAAATTAAAGTGAAATTTGAGAATTTAAGCAAGACAATAATTCATTTAAGACTCCACCCACGCTGAATTTAATATTTGTAGCTAAATCTACACCTATTGCAAATGTGACAATGGGGTCCCTTGTTTGGCCACCCCTAAATTGCGTTGGCAGTGTCTGTGTGTTTTATTTCTTCACAGATGTACAGTGACTTTCTTCATTCCTCTTTCTGCTAAAACTTTTAGTCCTAAAGCTATAAAAATCATATCTTTACATGTTAGTGCCAAACAGTTTCTTTTCAAATAAAATGAGTTACTTTTTTGCTTCAGAAGATGAAAGTTTAAAATCCATTACTTCATAAATATCAGTGTTTTGAATTAAAACCAAAATAGAGATGATTTCCTGTTAGGGCTCCAGAAGGCCAAGCAATACCATAGGCATGACTGCTAGTCTGTTTTTGAAAACCTCTTGCAATTCCTTGCAGTAAGAAGTATTCAGAGTGAAGAGAAATAAACTCTTTCAGAAACACAGAAATACATCACTGATTTCACGTGGAAGAGAAAAGCCCATTACAAAAATTAAAAAAGTTTTCCACTCCCTTTTCAGTTTCAGTAGGCAATTTTGTATTCTAGCATTGTCAATCACTTTTCGTTTTGCTAAAATAATTGATAACATGCCCTTCATATTCCTCCATTTTTATAATACCATTATCTCTTTCTTGCTTCCTCCACATGTTATGTATGATTGAGTGAAAAGTTCACTGGAACCATACTTCAGACATCAAGAGCATTTTTTAGAAGAGGTAATCTTACGCGTGCATGTGTGCGTGTTCACTGTTTTGAAGACTACTTCTGAAAAAAAAGCTTATAAATTTTCTTGCACTAGAAAACATGTTATTTTTCAAGTGACATACTTTCTTGTCAGTAAGTTCTCTCTCCTTTCATGGAAAAACAACCTGTAATTGCAGAGAAGGTTCAAGGAATATTAACTTTAACTCTTTTTCCTTGACAAAATTGTGTATCAAATATACCACTTTGGTCTTCGTTGCAAGAGCAGAGAGAGAGAGTTGTATTTCCTGAAAAATTTACAGAAATCTCATTCCTTACTAAAGCGCTTGAACTCAGATGAATGATCAATGAATAGAACATCCAAGAAGAACTAGAGATATAAAAAGACAGTCAAACGATGCATTGTAGATGAAGAAATGCAAACATCCATACTAGGTAAATGATTCACCATCTTTTGTTATGTTATTATTTGAGCAGCTCTACTAAGAGGAACAGAAACAATGAACACTTACTTTCCAAAACTTTTCTTTTTAAGTAATGTGAAATAGGAGCACTCCAAATTAGTTTGAGCATCTCATACAGAAATTCCTCTCTAAGAACAAACCACAGGGTATCCAAGAGCATGAAATAACACAAGGGCAGTTGGTGTGGCTGCATGTGTAAATGCCCTTTGACCATGGTGAGTCTCCTAGACAGGAACCTGCATGTGATTTAAAAGACAAAATATTCAGACAACTTATTCTAAACTTAAACACCATTTTAACATCCTAGTGAGGTTGTAGGGACGGCTTAGAACAATCGGAGGAAGTTAAATCACTAATTTCAGTCCCACAATGGTTTGGTATGAGAACCCACTTCGTACTTGTCTTCTGGCACTTGTAGGGATGTTCAAGGAATTTTGTTATAGTGTTGTGAGGATGAGTCACTTAATGCAGGCAAAGAGCATTCAACTTACAACGTAGTATAATTCCAAACACTCTCAGTATTCAATAAGATGGGAATTAATCTAAAATACTTTTGACAGACTTCAGGAACTTGGCAGTCCACTCGGCAGATTTTTCTATTAGTTTTAGAAAACTCCACTAAATTCTATGCTGTCATTGTCTATTAAAAAGGTGATAGTTATCCTTGGAATTACTGGTAGCTTTGCCATCTACCTCCATAAAAGTAAAAACAAGACCACACTGTCTCTATATATATGCATCTTAATACAAAACAAGATATAGATTTTGACATATTACACATTCATCAGTTACAGCTGTTTATATGTATATTACAATATTTATATCTGTAATGACACAGAAGATCTCTGGACACTATTCAAGTTGTATTAGGTTGGGCAGAGCAGCACATAATATGCTTGCTAGCTCAGATGTTTTATGGAACACCATTATGCATTCCTCCAGAAATGTACTTTCATTTGTCTATTATTCAGTGTTCTGCAGCAGTGCTTCTGTGATAGCTTGTCTAGAAAAAAATTACTTATTTGATTATATGTTACTACTTTGACCTTTTTGCCAATTTATTGGGTTTAAGAGCTTACTGAGACTGAAAACTTCCACATTTTCTCAGTTGTCCGTTCACTTTATTTATCACATATTTTTACCATACTGAAAACAATAAAAGGCATCTGAATTCATGAAAATTGCCTGCAGTTTGGGAGAAAGTGTTGAGTTTATTGTTTAGATACACATAAAATTCCTTTCCAAGTTGACTTCAGTTTCTCTAACTCTTTCATTTTAAAAGTCACTTCATTAAGAAGTGCCTTGGGAGTTCATACGCATGTTTGTTGCACTGTTAATTCTAGTTTTTCACATCTTTCAGTACATTAAAGAAGATTCACCTAACATGAGCAAGCTTGCATCAAACTCATAAAAGAAAACACTGTACACTGATGATACATTCTCGTCACACATCAGAAACAACGCAGTAGGAATAACACTTAGTGCTTGTCCAGCAGGCCTCGTTAAAGAAAATTCTTTCAATAACTGGAAATCTGGGCATGTTTAAAGTTTTCAATTATCTACACATTTTCAATTTTTAGCTTTTCTGCTAAGCAGATGAAGCATGTAGTACTGCAGAGGTGCCAGGTAAATAAATCTGTTCCAAGCCACAGACTACTAAAGCAAAAAAGAAATTAGCGCTGCTTCTTAGCAAAGTAGCTTTGCTACAAAACTGAGATTCATTTATAGTTTCAGAAAAAAAGTATGCATTTCCACAAAGGACACTAGGGTCTGCTGAATATCCATGCAATCAAGCCCAAATACCTCCTGACCCTTATTTCTACTCCTTTATAATATTTTGTTACCTTCTTCCCTGGAAATGGCTATGCAATTATTTGTCATCTCATGTTGCAGCCTATGTCCAAACACACATTACGTGAGATCCAATCTTGTGACCTTTACCCTGCCTCACTGAAAAAAAATTGTTGTTGAGCTATGGCTACCCCTACTAGTTTGTAAGTGAGGGAGCCCAGAGGCTACTACATCAGGCAAGATGAGAAAGAAGAAAAGAACACAGAGTACAGGAGTGAGTGTGCTGAATTAATAACAAGTTAGTAACTCATGGATTCAGAAGCCAAACACCCACATGAAAAGATATAAAAACTAACAAGAAAGTGGGGGGTCAGAGGATGGCAACTCAGGAAGATCAAGGACCAGCTTGCTCCCAGGAACAAAGGCTGACACATCTGCTCAGTGACAGCTTGGACAGCAGATACTGGGGAAAGTAAGCATACAAATCCCTGGCCTTGGGGCTTCCAACGCACTACTATGTTCATTAGTCATGAATAAGAAAATTGTTGGATACTAATAGGCTGTGGGTATAATTCTGTTTTTAAGTCTCCAAGCACAGTAAACAGACGCCCAAGCAAAAGTGACTCAGCAATCTGAGAATTTACAATATTATTTGTAAACAATAATAATTTGCCCCTTGACTACGTACAAAATTCAAATGCAAGAGTGGTGTACAGCAATCTAAAGATGAATTCATGTCAAGGAAACAAGAAAGAAAACCTAAAGCCAGAACAGGCACCCCCGCCAACACTTTAAGGACCATTCTAGAGCACAATCAAATTGAGCAAAATGTTTCCAGCGAATCCACAGGCCTTAATGCTTTCCAGGACCTGTTCGCATATGGAGCAACATATTGTGCAGGTGATGCACTGAGCTGATACGAGTTTGGGAGACGAGCTCTGAATGATCATAATGACCTTTCAGCTAGCAGAATTCCTAGTGTGTGGGTCGATGGCCTTGCTGGACTTGTCGATGCAAGAGGAAGACTTGCTCGGACTTGTGTGTCAAGCACCGAAGAGTTAACATAAGGGAGAGGTTCAACTTGAACAGTGAGTTTTGCTTATCTTATCGGACAGAAGTAACTGCAATGACCCACCACTATCAACTAAGTGGCCCCCCTTAAACACGCACTAAGCTCCCCATCCCAAGGGTGTGCCAAACAACTTAGTCCTGCTTCTGATGACACATCATGCCACGCCAAGAGCCAAACAACACATGCTAATTGACTTTGTCCCATCTAGCCAAGAGCTGCAAAAGATTTATCAAAAGTATAAAAATTGGCACTTGAAAACTCTCTTTTGGAGGAGGAGCTAAAAGAAAACCTTATCTGACAGACAGGTCGATGGGCCTAGACCTCTCTTCCCCCCCAAGAAGGGACACCTGTTTGGTAAGAGTCACACCTCCAACTTTGTTGAACATATCACCAGGAAAATATTATTAAGTAAAGCCCTGAACTATTCACTTGAGCTCAGTTTTTATAGACAGTGCATTTATCAACATTTGTAGTTGATATTATTGTAGACATTGCATTTATCAACACAGAATCTGTGATAGCTGTCACTTGAATAAATTACCTATTGTTTCAACTTTGCAAAACTGCTTAAGTGAAAGTCCCTTGGAGGCTTCTGACAGGCAAACTTTGACTCTGATAAGTGGCTACATACTTCACCCCTTAGACATAAGCTGTTGACCAAGTCTGGGACTAGGAGTGGATTCAGCCGCACCTAGGGTCCTCTCAGAGAAGCAGTTTAGAAAGCAAGAGGATCCACTCTGAACCTCATGACTCAATGGGAGGGCTTTCCCCTCTTGTCGTTTATCAGACTCCTTGAAACTCTTTATTGCGACTTAGTGGCATAAATACAATTACACACACTGTAAAGCCTTCCCATTCATATATTAATAAAGTGGTGCTGTAGCTCCTCAGAGGAAAGACATTAAAGAAGAAAATCATGGTGGCATATTTTTAAAAGAGTAGTGTACAGAAACCTTCCCTCAATGGATATAAACACTAGGATAGCTCTCTCAATATCTATCTGGTTGGGATTTATTGTAAGCTTTTAAACTGCATCTTCTTTATAATTTCGTCTGTAACGGAATTGAAGCCAACTTAGCAAACAGCCTACTGGTGAGGGACAGCCCAGTAAGACAGCTATTAACACAGAAGACATTGAACCCCTCCTCAGGAGATGTACTTTGCAACCATAACCAGGACAGGAGATGACACTACTCAACAGTAACACAATGAATTTATGATTTCTGTTTAAACACTACACAGCACTTGTGCAGTTCACTTCCGTAGTGATGGCATTTAGAAAAGTGCAGGACTGAATACCATTGAACACTAAAGACAGGATAGAGGACAAAGTTATCCTCCAGGACATTTAAAGTAAGTATCTTGGGAGAAAATAGCTTGTGAAGTCAGTTTTATTGCGTACAGTTTAATTCCCAAATCCCAGCCACAGACACCACTCACATCTGCTATTCCATTCCAAATTAAGTGAGAGCTTTGAAGGCATTCCTTGCTAACATCTTAAGTTAATATCCCTCTTTCTGGCTTTTAACACTTTTATTTCAGCTGTGTAATGCCGTGGGGGTTTAGTGGGATGGCATTTCAGAAGCAAAGTGAGGGCGAGACAAGTTCTCATAGAGATTTCAGAACTGCAAGGGAAATACTAAGAACAGAAGAAAAAGATGGAAGTTACAGTGATTGAGACTTGATGGGCACAGTTTATGTGGAGTGAGAGAACAGTTAGGTGAGAGCATTCCTCTATCACTGAAATTCAAAAGGCAGAATTTTGAAATGTAATGGGAAGGAACTTAATAAGAGTAGTTAAGAAGTAATAAAGTTGTGAATAAGGGACAGGCATAATTCACTTGAGAACCGATTCTTGCATGCACTGCTACAAAAACGCCAACAGGCAGCAGTACAGAAAATGCGTAGTGGAAGAAGCTCAGAGTTGAATCTTAATGCTACGAACATTTAACGCACCAGCACAGGGAGAAAGAATAAATGTTTGAAAAGGTTATTAGTGACTGCACTTAACAGAACATTGATGGTACTTATGCCATTTCATTAAGAGGTGAACAAGCCTCACAGAAATTGTTCCCCTATGGTTTTGCAGTGCTGAGAACTCGATGCAACTCCTCTTATGACTAATGCATTTGGGAGGTCCAATACCAAGATCGTAATATGTACCATGAAGTTTGAAATATGATACGAAAAATGAAAGAGAGTAAGAAAACGACTGCTAGAATTTACCCAAGAAAGAATCACTGGAGTGGATCAAAATTGACTAAAAAAGCTCCATATATTGACAATCTGTCAGAATTAACAGAGATTACATTTTAAATATAAACTTGTTTAAATTGTACAGGATAGGAGCAATCACAGAGCACCTATAACAATACATACAAAAATAAAAATTAGTACATCCCTTCCCTATTTGCTTGCATGTAGAAGCTATTGAAAATGAAAATTAGAATGTCATCTAGCAAATAATAATTTTGCATCTAATCTTTCAGGTTAATTTTTTGTCTTAAAATTGTACAAAGAAACTTATCTTAATTTCTGTTCAGAACGATGAGAGGCAATTCTTGGGCATTGTGTAAGCTTCTACATGCCTAAAAGGCAGATATAGTAAAAACACTTGCACTGTTTAATATTAGCTAGACTACCTAGGAGACTCAAGTCACCGATTCTGTGCTCCCTGTCCTCTGTGGGAAAAAATAGATACAGCGATCACTTAAAAACTGCTTCAGAACATGATGTGTAATGTGCTTTTATATTTAGGCTGAGTACAAAAGTATAAACAACAATAGCATAAAAAGCTTACCACTTTAAAAAATTTCGGGAAGACCCAGTGGCCTAGTCCACAGCTGCAGCTCCTGAAAAGCTGTAAGTCACTAACTTAGGAGGACTTTGATGAGCTGAGTTGAAGGATGTTGTTGACCTGTAGGTTTCTTTACTGCTCTCTGGGCAGGTTGTTGGAGAGTCAGGTAAGTGTGCTGGCTTGCACCATGGAGCAGGATCTGTTGCTCCTCTCCTTACTTTCTATTTAGACTTCCTTAGATTTTGTAGTTCCTGCAAAGTGTAGGTTTTTTGGTTTTTAAATGATGATTTCTGATTGAACAATTATTTTCTTTTTGGCTCCTCTGTATTGGCTGCTAGTGGTCTATACATGGCTGACTAATCACAGTGTGTGCTTTATGTTTGCATTTCTGGAAAGAGCACTTTTCTCAAGTACTCTTGTTTGGCTTAAAGTGGATCAAGTGGCCCAGCATGGTACCCACAGTGGTCCATGAGTAATTAAATTACCCCAGATCCATTTGTGCTAGGTTTTGCCAAGCGTTTAATGTGATGGCAAAGGGAAGGTTGGGGATCTGCCTGGAGAACAAAATGTGAAGTGTCTGTAGAACTATCTATCATATACAAAATAAGATGCTGGAATGGGTGGGTGTATATATACCTAAGCAATTTCAGTTAGATTCCTCTTCTCACATGACTGAAAGATGGGCTCTAGGCACTTGTATTTAATCCAGGGGACCGAAGCTAAGGGTAACATCTTCCACTGTGAAATGTTGGTGCGTTCATAAGTGACAGCATCTTTTGCAAAAGCAAATAATAGCTCTGTGAGTGAGGAGAAAGCAATTCCTTACTGTAAGGAGCTAGCTTTTAATGAGTCATTGCTCAAACGAGCCCACAGGACAAGGGACTTGATGGGAGGCTCTTCACATCTTCTTATCCTGTCCCACCCATTAAGTCTAACACTTTTTTCAGCCTTTTCTATTCTTCCTGAGAAGTTGTGTTTAGAAAATAATTTTCCCCTTCCTGTTCCCTCTTCTCCCTCCTTGTTTCTTCTCTGCCTACTGCGATATTTTTTATTAGTTTTTCTTTTGGCTAGAAGGTATCCTGTAGGACAAGTAACTGAAATGGAGTACTTCCTACCAATTTATTTATCTTCATGCAAAACTACAAAATTCCACAGCCTCAAGAAAACAACTGCTTCCTTCCATCTCACATGACACCCCAAAAATGTAACTGCTAAGTGATTGGATGGATCCCTGCCAAATTACAGTTTATGTATCTTCATCTTCCTCTTAATCAGTGGCTCATCTAAACATATTTACCCAGTACCATAGATTTAATGCTTGACTTGCTGGTATCTGTACCTTAGAGGACCAAAATGGTTCCCTTCAAACTGGGCTGAATTGCAAGAGTTTCAGATTCAATGCTTCACATGAAAAGATTTTTAATTCAAACTTATTAAAAAACTCAACAAAACCACAAACCAAAATGCACCTTTCCAACAAGACTATGAGAGACAAGATGCTGGGTTTGCTAGCTCAGTGATTTCACTCAATCGGCTTAGCAACTCTCCAGCTCAATGATTTCAGTGGCTCATGATTCAGCCTTGCTTGGGTGCTGGTCCTGCTGCAAATCTAAAGAAAACTTGGGTATATGCTCTGTCAAAACATACAAACAGACTTTAACCATAGTATATAGGATAATGGTTGGTAAGACTAGTGAATAGGATATAAACTCAGGAGCAGATTGTTACAGGTGGATTACCTTAGATCTATTTGTTTCTTGCATCATCGTAGATCTCTTTAACTTGTAATGCAAACTCACAGTGCAGAATCAGGATGGCAATTTACCTTCAGATTTTAGGCAGCGAGTTATGACTTCCTTACTTGACAAAAAGGAAGAAATCTGCCCCATATCTCAAGAATAATGAGTGCGTTCAGCCCTAAAATTCTTCTTATATTTCTGTACAATATTTCAAAATGTTATTACTACCCTGTCAAACAATAAAGAAACATTTTCTTTGAAAATTTCTTTCCTTTTGATGTAAAAGTGTACCTTTACATAACCATATGGTACATAACAAATACCAAAAGCATCAGTTTTCCTTCCTTCTCCTGTCCCACATAATTTTGCCTTTAAAAATATCATTAAATATTTATTGACTGGTCTGAATCACTGATTCTAAAATGCAGTTGGTTATGTCACAGTTTACTGATTTCTGTGACACTAGCTTATCTTGCTATCAGATTTTTCTCAATCTCTCTGTCAAAGTAGGGGGGAAAAGAGACATCTTTAAGTAAAGCACAAAGGATATTTAAATCCCCTCCAGACTGTGCTATTAATCAGAGTCTGGTGGGAGAGCCTCTGTTGGAGGAAAATTTGTGAAGACTAAGGGGAAGAAACCAAAAAGAAGTGGGACACATAGAGGGCAGATTCAGCAGTTACGCTTCTGTGTCTCTCTGTTAGTGATTAAAAGCGAGCAGTTCCAATCTGGCAAGTAACTACACTCAATGAAATAGGTGACTGTGAAGTTGTTTCTCATCCCTGCTGTCTTTTTGGAGGTTTTGAACCAAGTCCTTCTGGGTAGAGGTCTGTGTCACAAGAACTAAGAGGGGGGTGGGGAGGCTAAAACACTTGATCCACAGAATTCATTATATCAGACAGCAAAACACCTGGGTTCCTGACAGGACCAGAACATGTACCAGATTTGTTATTGTCTCTCCATAAAATCAATTTTGCACATTTTAATAAGTATTCTCACCTTCTTGTTTAAATTGATTGTATTTGGTTTTTTGTAACATGTAGAATTTTTCATCAGGTTTTGGCCAAGGTCTTTAATTCATATCAACCCAGACCCCTCAGAGGTGTCACAGAGTAATTACTTTCTTATCAATAGAGAGCTAGGCTGGATTACAATCACTGACCTGAAGTTAAAAGGCCTAGTAACTCATTTACAACTTCTTGAATGTCTTCTTTTGCCATCCTTCACTTGTTTAGTTCTCTTTCTCCATTAACATTTTCTTATTTTCCAGAATAGTGACTCTGTCTGTAAACAATGCTACCTGTCTCCTAAGTTCAAACCCACAGTAAAATTTTATGCCTTTCCATTTCCTCAGCATATTTCTCTCAATAAATGATTTAAAAGATGCTCTGACATGAAACTTCTATTTCGAAAGATTAAATAATGACATTACATCTCCAAGGCACAGAAGACACCCCTCCCCAAATCAGTAACACTGATTATTTGACATTTTGACCATACAAAATGACTTGGAGGCCTTCTGGGCCTGTCCGTGGCTGTAGTATTTACTTATATCTCTGGAAAAGTTTGGTATTTAAGAGTCTAACATTAACATGTGAAATAGGTTTGTTGTAATTGTTATCATGCTCACTAGACTCTTATTACAACAATTATCTCTTCCAGCAGCAGTTTGGCTATCACAGCTTATAGCTTAGAAGTGGTTGCAAATCTTCAAGCAGCAGGGTAGTATTTGGGTAATTTACCCCACCAGGTGCATCACAGTTACTAGTGTTTCAGCTAACCCCAGTGTGTTTCATGTTTTTGTGACCACAGATTAGATGCACTCTTTGTCCTTCAGTTTTAAATGTTATGTAAACAGCTATGGCACTTCATTTAATGTGTGCAGTAAGTATGAAAATCAGGTTTGTTCCTTAGGTATACTTGCAGTGTAGCTGGGTATCACAGCTGTGACTGTATGCAGACCCAATGTACTTCAGCCCTTAATTCCCTGGGTGGTCCAGTAACTCCTCAGCCACTTCTCTGCATAGATGAAATACTGGGCTGACTTGAGCCAATGGACTGACTCCAAACTAAGTCATAGACCGAACCTTCACAATTGAGTATGTGACCAACTGTTACAGGAGCTCCCAGGTGGAAATTTCATCTAGTGCCAGAAGCTCCCCCAGGCAGCTCCTGCTGCCCCTAGTCTAGTTTGTGTGTTTAAATGTGTTGATGAACAACCCAGATGGAGTGTCCCAAAGATTCCCCTACATGGTTTCTGTTGAAACGTTGATCAAATTGTACATAGATAAGACATTTGCAAACAGTCAATGGAAACTTCCTGCAGAAATGATCACATAAGACAGTCTTCTGTATATAGGTATGATCTTGGAGATGTTTTGCATTTAGTAGTTAGGATACAGCAACAGTGATGAATTATGCATGTGCTGGATTAGTCATGCAGGGCTACTGCCAGCTTGATCATCAAAATTGAGCAGAACAGTACTTCAGGGAGTCCCTCCTGATCTAGTTGAGAATGATGCTACGAGGATTCTTGCCAGGGGAGTTGCCATCCGTACTGGACAGTGACTGATCACCCTATTTAGGAGGTCTGATTTCCCCATGAGAATATTACCCTAGCCAAGATCCCAATAAATTAGTTTTCCCTTTTAACGAACACACTGTCCTTCAGTGTCAGTGAAATATCACCTTTTTCTTCTGCAGTTGAATCAAACATAATCTTTTGTTCATATTAACAAAGCATCTAATGTTTGTAGAGCGTTATGCTGGAAGGAAAATTGCCAAGAGCAACCATGTGTACAGTAGATTCAGTATTATATACCTCTTCATATGTCTTTCATTTCCTCATTTTTCATTTCCTCTAGGTCCCTCTATTCACATTGAACAGTATATTTTTATGGTACACTGTGGGAGATGCTACAAAAAGTAGGTAGAATATGTACAAAGAAAGGTTAATTTACAGTCACACTCCAATCGTTGAACACCTATGAGTGAACAAAATATGCCGAGATGGAATTTGATAGAACCCATTAATTTTAAGGAAATTATTCACAAAACAATCCACTGGCTCCTTGATATTGAAATTAGTAAGTTACAGGAACAACAAAATCAACATCAAATGTCAAAAAATCAAACAGGTTTAAAAGAGTAGCTTGAAAGAGAATTCAAATATTTGGACAAAAATGCTATTTTGCTGTAGCAAAAAATGCTATACATGGATAGAAATCTAGCTAACAGACTAAGAAACTGAGGGCAGCTAAATAGTGTGAAGTGCAGTAGTCTGCTGCAATAGGTAGCCTTCTTTGACATTTTTATTCATAACATGCAGGGCTAATTAATAGGATGCTAGAGAAATAGAACTTTTCTATGCTTGGAGAAGCTGTGCTTCTACCTGTGACAGCCAGAATGCTAGCGGGCATAGATTAAGACAGTCAGAAGCATTTACAAAATGGTGTAAAACATTAGTGCCTATTAACTGTATTCATAGAAAGCACATTTGTAGGACAAGAAAGGCAATAAAAGTAATGTTAAAAACTAATCAGGTTTACATTTGTAATGTCATACAGTGATGTAATAGACTAAGAGGTACAAAAATAACGCCCATTGCCTTTAAACCGAGGAGATGTCTTTCTACAGGACTCTGCCAAGACTAAGTAGGCCTCCAGATTTCATTCTTGGCTGCTTGTACTCAGGGAATCACTTGAAGGCTAGAAGGAATATGGAAAGAAGAACAAAAGCTGATAAAAGCAGCTTGTTTATGAGAACAGAGGTGAAAAATATGAGGACAGGTCACGGCTGGCCCTCTAAAGCTGTGTAGAGAGTGATGATATGACACTTTGGTGTGTTTGTACATAACCCACTGAGAGCTTTAGCTTTCCTAACTACAAGAGAGCAACGTGATGCCCTTTCTGTGACATAGCCTGCTGCTTAGGAGAATAATGATGACTGACATGAACAGAGAATGCTTGGGAGAAGTTCTTCAACACATCTTCCAAGGCCTCCTTTTTCACGCAGGTTACCTTTTATTTCCAGTGCAGATTTGGGCTACAGTGGCATCTTGCAGCCAAAAATTTAGTCAGATCCTGACTGACTATATGTTGTTGTAAATGTCTGCAAATACTTCAAAATTGCAGATAGAATGGGGAGAGACACCAATAAGGGATTGTACCAAAACAAGGTTTTCCCAAAATAGATAATCTCAAAAAGCACACTGAATAACAGTATTTACCGTATTATTCTGGGGATAATGGAATTACTGATGCCAAAAGAGTCCTTCCATATACAGCAGGATTCTTCTATGCTAGCAAAAGATGAAGAGAACTAGACAACTTGGAAAGCCTCTCAGTATCTTTAAGACCCTTCAGCTATTACAGGAGACAATTCAAGCAGCTACAGTCCGAAGGTGGAAGTTCAGAGTCTAATTATAGCCTATTATTCTCAAGAAGCATTTTCAGACATCTTAAAGGAAGCATGCTGAGTAACTCTCTGGGGAAAAAATATCTTTGCAGAAGTGTTCCAGCCAGGTATTCATGAAGAGAGACTATGATAGGTTTTTTTAAGTTTTTTTTTTTTTTTACACTAAAGCAGATGGTGTTGCAGTAGCTGAGACACGGTATGAGAGCACAGACAAGACTTTTAGTGCTTGTGACAAACACTGTCAATTCAGACACAATGTATCAAGATTTCAGTTGCTTTATATAAAGGAAAGATTCTTCAAACTGGAAAATAACTGCCCAGTAAGAGTCTTTACCGTAATGCTTGCTCACTTTGAAAAACCACTTTGCTTTCATTGAGAAACAGAATGTCATGGAGCGAAAATGTCTGGGAAAGGCAACAGGAAGAAACAGTTCTCGCAACATAGTCCCCACCAACTGGAAACAGAAGGATGGCCAAGATCATCCACACAGCAAAGGTACGAAAGCTACCAATAGACTTCTAAATTTATGATTTTTGTAGCCCTGGTAGTTCATCTCACACCTGAAGTGAATCAGTACTGCCAAACCAACTCCTAATTTATGCATCCACATTAGTCTTTAAAAAGCAAACAAATCTGAAACAAAATCAGGATCCTCTTCCAAAAGAGAAATGAGCGTGACAGAGGTTCAGTTAGGTAACGATACTGAACACACAGCGAAGCCAGGACATCCTGTTTCCTCTGATCTTCTGTCACCCAGTGAGACTCCTTCACCAGCTACGAGCCTGCAAAAGCTGTAAAGCAGTGAGTGAAACAGTTGTGTGGAATTCGGCTGTTAGAAAAAAAGCTCTGATGAAGAGCAAGGTGTGCTGCCAGGGTTGCTGGCAGATTTGTGTACCAGGTACTTAAAGATTTGCTGTTAACTCATTTTAGCAAGATCAGATCTAGCTTAAAAGTGTCCACCCATACTACAACTGCACTGCTGAAAATCAGTGCGTCCTTGTTCTAAAGCAGTTAGAAATGCAAGAGTGGATTTCTGTATCAACAACAGCACATCAGGTTTTTTCCTCTTGCCTTACTGCCGATAAAACAAACTGTCACACTGACTATACATTTATTATCTTGACCTATGTGATAACATAATAAAACTTACTCTATGGAAACTTTTACGTGAAAATACAATTTCTGCCCCTCTTCCCACACAAGGTGATTGCCTAGGGTAAGAGAAAAACATACAGCATTTATGTTACAGAGAGATATTGAAACAAAAAAAAAACTGAACTCCAGTTTTTTTTCTCCTCAACCAGTGTCATAATATTTCTTTTGATTCTAGAATGAAACTGCGGGGTTCCAGTGGAGTAAGGAGGAGTAAAGTAAATGCTAAGTGGATAACATGAGTCAAGGACATCAAAGTAGCAAACCTGCTCTTATCAGTCAGTCCTTCCAGAAGCTGAGCTGTTGAGCCTGTACATTCATTTCAGAGTTGCTTCTATCATGGATTAGAGACTGAGCAAGCAAAGCGGCTGTCTTAAGTATGGTGAGTTGGCTGGTGAGGACAATAGGAAGCATCATTCTTCCCACTCATGTATTCACAACCCTTGTTAATCTCAGTGCTTTGAAGTAAATAAGCCACTAATTCAGTTAATCCTAAAGAAATGTTTCCATTTTTGCTTTAAACTGACATTGGCTGCAACTTCAGTGAAGGGATAAAGTATCTGCTATTAAACCCAGCCTGTATCTCATGGAGATGCTGAGAAGCACCAAAGAACACAATTCTAGAATATTTATGATGTGAAACAGGGGAAGAACATTCTGCATAGAAAACAATCTTCATTTTCTGAGTATCTGTTTCAGCTTTGTTTACATGGATATGTTTAATGGGTTTATTTGGGGATATTTCATCACACATTAAATGTCATTGGATTTGCTGCTCATACTGCAAGATTTTCCAGAAGCATCTAACTTTCCTCATGCATTGCACCAGGTGAGAAGTGCAGGCAAGTAACGCCAGGGTTTAGAGACTGAGGGTTTACTGAATTCAACCATCCTAATTACTGGGTTGCAGAGTAGGTATGAAGGGTATTCCACCAACTGGCACTTCAAGATGATGTCCCTTCGTTCAGTTTTACCCCAGAAATGGTATGCTTTAGAGCACTTGAACTGCTCAAATAAGCCACTTATTTTTCCCATTAGCAAAAATAATATACAACAAATGCAGCACTTTCTGGTCTCTTCCTTTAGCTGCTGTGCTGCGACCTCGTTATCACAGCATCACTGAACATGCTGATAACATTCCTTATCTCTCTGCTGGTGGAAGAATCTTGACACAGGTTAAGGCACCAATGTCTCTGCCAGTGCAAAAACTGCTGTTATTTCAGAGGAGTACATGAGAAACTGCGGAAAGCTCAGATCTAACACGTACCTCATTTGACCTAAACATTAGGCAACTAACAGAACAGGGAACAGAGTCTGACCTTGGTGTCCCCTGAAGTATGGAGCCTCATATTTTGAAATCAAAAACCTTGCTCCCTGCTGCCACAGCCTCCTTACAAATCAGCTGCATACACTACATATGCTTGCAACAGTTCATTTAACTCTTAGCAGTCTTGTACTTGATAGTCTGCTGCTCTCCAAGGCTTAGTCAAACGTGGATTTCTTCTTTCCTGCTGCTGTCATGCTTTTGGAGTCAGTGCTTCTACACTAAATTGAAACTGGAAGAATCTGTTTCTTTCGAAAGCTGATGTCTGGGTTTGAACCCAATTAATCAGATGCTGTTCAACAAGCTTTTGCACAGAGTTTTAAAAACCTCTTTTCTTTAATCAAGATGGAAACACAAAATTTCTGCTCTAGCTATTAGCTTTCTTGACTTGGATTTCACCTTGAAATCATGAATGGTGAAAAAGAGTAACATCTTCAGCTAGCAAAAGTATTTGCTAAGTCAAGATTTGTTCAAGAACCTGGCATCTGACTTCCTGATACAAAAGCAGAGGTATGACACAAGTCAATCAGAAGTATTGACTTTTAATACTAATTCTGAGCTGGAGAGGTCTCATTTCTTTCTAGATTAACAGTTCTGATCCCCTTCTTCTCCCTTTCCAGATTAGGTGCCTTCTCACAAATATCTTGCTGATGAGCAGTTTAAAGAGAAGTGAAGAAAAAGACATGATTGATTAATCAGCAGACACTTGTGTTTTTCAATTTCCTCTCATTTTGATGGAGATCTCCAAACATCACACAAAGGGAGTATGCTAGACTGAGAAAAATGTGTTCAGGAGTACAGTCAAACCACCTCAAATATTTAATATTTCCAGTGACCCAGGCAGATGAGCTCCCTAGAGAGCAGTGGTCGACTCCCCACAGCACTTCTGCTTAAAGGCATCTGGGGTATCTTCAGAAGCAGGAGGGGCTGCCGCGCTGGGCGAGGGGAAAAGGTTGATTTGCATCAATGCTGTTGCATAAACAGCTCCTGTGACCCAGAGCTCCACCACCACCCTGGGCAGTGCCAATGGGGAAGCTCCATCCTTTTCTGCAGGTCTGCAAATCTTCATCTATGTAGGCATATACAGAATACAGGCTTTAAGAGGCCTTAGGTTTCTAAGGATTGGGTGGTGGCTCAGCAGAGTTACGGGGCTCTCAGTTGCTTTCACAGGTGTCTGAGTTTGAAGTCTGGTAGCTCTCACATGCCCAAGTCCATCTTGGATCATATCAAGGGGGTCAATATTTTTTGAGCCTGCTGCTGAACAAGAACAACCAAATCCATCTCCTTCCCCTCCAAAATACTGAGTAATTTAAGAGATGCCAGTGGGAGGAACTAATGAGTTCTGCATTTTGGCTTGTTGCTATAGCAATGCACTCAACATTTATACCAATGAGCTGAAGGTGAGCTGTGTTAAGTTGTTTATCCCCTTGTAGATTGGCCAGCCATAAAAAGAAATATCTCATCCACTGGAGTGTAAAGAAAATAATCTTGTTTACTACCTGAAGAGTTCAGGACACTTTAGAAAAAGCTGAAGAAGGCTAATATGTTTGTAAGAGTTCTTTTGTATACAAAAGCTGAAAACAGGCCATGATGAATGTCGACAAAAACCAATTTGTTTGCACTTTGGTTACACAAATTGTATGCCAATGAATGAAAGTAGGAGTTAATAGCGTAGAAACTTCAAACTATGTATGCACAGAGTTTCCACAAACCTGACTAACTTCTGTTCAGTGTAGCCTTGTTGTGTTTCGTCTCCACTGAGGCAGCTCTATTGATAGCTTGTGTGTTAGTGATGCGGTAGCTACAAAACTTCACGCAGTTCTGCAGATAGTTGAAAATTATTTTGCTTTACTCCCTTTAGACTTCTCATCCTACTGAAGAATATCTATAGACAGTAGTTACAGCTATGACAGAGTGCCATACTGCTGCAACTAAGCAGACTTCTTTTCAATTCCTGCTACTTATCTGGAGAAATATTTCATTATGGCTTGAATTTTATTATGAAACATGGCTAGAAGGTCAGCGATAGGACAAGAAACAATGCAAATTATTTGAGAGACAGTCAAATGGAATAAGAATGTGAGTCCCACCCCTGAAAAAAATGTTCTCGGCACTTTTCTTTTAGAATATACACTGGAGCACATCTCTATTGTGAAAAGAAGCTTAAATGAAAATAGTTGGGTTTGGTGTGCATCAATAAATGATACATCACAAACTCTGCTGCAAAAAGTTTGTAGAGAAGGTCACTTCTAACACACTCCTTTGGGGATACAGACCCAGTTATCATACTTTGTATCTTTTTTCCTTCGGTGAGAATAAGCACTCTGTCCATTCCTGTTTGAAAGCCTCTGAAACTCTTTCATAATACCAGGGAATAGAGTCTACTTTTAGATCTGCAAAATTGAAGAGCAAGTCTTATTTGGTGCAGTAAGGTGGCAGCAAAAAGGTAGTTTCATCTTAATACTCAAAGTAATGCAATGACCCGCAGTTACACACTCTTTGCATAAAGATTTTTTGGGGTCAGGAATGGAATTTCATCCCTGGGATACAGGCAAGTTTGAACCCTATGGCCTGATGCTCTAATGTCTGTGTTATGCTTAACAAAGGTATCAATGCCTGTGGTTTTAAAAGGAACTAGCCACAACTGCATTTTATGAGCTGTGGATTCTAGTTGGTGTCTTATACACAGTGAAAATAATGTCCAGACAGGGGGCCTGAGTGGGGATGCAGAGGAACGTCTAGGATCTCTACTAGGACCTGTATACCTAGAACTAAATCTTGAGAGCATCAAATGACTCTCAGTGGGCCAGCTCTGAACAGGCTTATGAGGACTTTGGTACCTGGGAAACACCCCCATCCAGCTGGCTTTGGGTACCCTGGGTTAGGCAGCAGTCGAGAAGATACTTTCTGCCAGTTTGGGGATAATGGTATAGATACATCCTCTCCTCAGCAAGCATGTACCAGTGAACACAGCTTTGACTCAAGTGTGCCACCAGTCACTCACCAGTTTCTCCACCCAAGAGACCACAGGTCTCCACTGGTTGAGCTCATCGCTCCCCTAAACTAAGGGGTGTCAGGGGTCAGTGTGAGCCACTGGGCACAGGCCAGGTGGGACAGTGGGTGCCCACAAGCCAGCAGGACCATACTCTCCTCTCTTCTCTCCCACCATGCCCCAGTAAGCCAAGCTTAAGGAGGGCTGGCACCAGGGCTGGGGCCCAGGGTTGGTCACACTCCAGTAATCCCCAGGTGAAGCTGCAGCCATGAGAGATTCTCGAGGCAGGCTGGGACATTAAGACAGCAAGACAAAGTCTGGGTCAGCAACGCAAAGGCAAGGCACAGACATACCTGCAACAAAGCATGGGGAATTCTTCTCTCTGAGGGTGACGGAGCACTGGAACAGGCTGCCCAGGGAGGTTGTGGAGTCTCCTTCTCTGGAGATATTCCAGATCCTCCTGGACAAGGTCCTCTACAGCCTACTGTAGGTGACCCTGCTTCGGCAGGGGGGTTGGACTAGATCACCCACAGAGGTCCCTTCCAACCCCTACCATTCTGTGATTCTGTGAAGGGCTGCTGACAGGCAGCAGAAAGAGCGGCTCTTATGACTGGCATAGCTGCAACAAGAACCGGCCGTGGTCAAATTCCAAGTCTTGAACTAATCTGACCTCCCTTCCCAAGCAGATACAGCCTGTGGGAGACATCTTTTTCTTGTTAGAGCGCTCTGGCAAGTAAACAGAAGGCAAAAGGACTCTGCTGTGCAGCAAAATCCACCACAGAATGGATCTCCTTTGCCCGACTCTGTTCCTCCCCGGTAAATTCTCCCCCAGATAGAGCTCTCAGTTAGGAAGTAAGGTGAGAAACTTAGTGTTGCTTATAATAGTGAGAAGTGAAGGGTTTAACTTCTACCTCGACAGCGTACTTAGAGGAGCATTTTCACATATGGAAAATTGTTCTCCAAGTGAGAAGAGTTTCAAAGATTAAGAGCCGATTTTGGTTGATTGCGTGTTCCACTAGGCAGACTCCCGATCTCCCATTTAAGAACACATCAGTTACTGCTTTATCACAGACTTCTTCCCACACAGTGAATTCTCATCTGCTCACAAAAACAATATGCTCCTCATCAAGTCAGTTCATTTGAATGATTTTTAATAGGCTTTGCTACTTTGCCCGTACCTCGTCCCCAGTGCTTCCTCAGCAAGCTGTATCAAGGTAAAAAGGAGTTTCCCTTTCAAATTAATTCAATTAGTACAAACTCCTGAGAACTGGAAGTACCAAAATCAATTTGGACTTTATACAACATTTACAGTATTAGATACGGTGTGTGGTTTGTCAGCAGTGCCTCAGCCGTGTATTTCCACGCCTCTGCACACAGACCATAATCCTTGTGAAAGTACAGATGAGATCCTGTCCTGGAACACTACCTTCCATATTTCTCTCTGGAAAAGCAGAGAATATGAGACTGTAAAGGACTGAGTGCTGTTTCTCTTGCAGAAAGCCTCTGCTGAATTACCACTCATTACAACATAGTCTCAGACTGTGCCGTTTAGATGAAATCCACTTGCTGTTCCCGTTCTTCTGTATTTTCATTTTTATCCTTGCTCTTGCTTCCTTTTCAGTAATGATTTATTACATGTTGCTTTTCTACTGAAAAAGTACTATTGAACTTCATAAGATCTGACTTAGATAAACACTCTGTTATACTTTCTATAACAGCACAAAGACACAGGCTAACTTCAGTGGATACAATGCTACATAGTCTTGCTGGACAGAAAAAGATTAAAAATCACACAGTCTTCTATTCCACCAGGAAAGCTGTCACCAAATCTGCTACATTTTCAGTCTTCTATCTCTTGGTGCTCTCCACTGGCCCCATGGAGGAGCAGGAGGTCTATAAACGTTTAATCCCACTTCACTGGCGTCACTCAAATCCTGCCTCATAAATCCCCTTGGAAGCAGTGCCCCTTCCATACACAAGTGTGGATGAAGCTGTTGTCTTATTTATTATTGTCTCATTTTTCCTGAGTGACTTTCTTCAAGCTGTTTGCTACCTTGTCTTAGTCTCAATGCATGAATTTTCAAGTGGATTTTGTTTATTTGGATGGCATTTTGCACACAGAAGTCTTGATTATGGTGAAGATTTAGACAGTACCAAAAGAAAAAAAAATCTCAGTAAGAGGAAATAAAAGAAAGCATCTCTACCTAAGTGACGCCAGCTGTTGTCAGTACACGATAACTCTTTAGCTCCAAAGTATGAGATTTGGTAGGAACACCTAGCCATTTGGTTCACATTTTGTAAATAGGAACTAATAAGCTCAATGCCACATGCACTGTTAACTGCAGCTCTTGGCTAGGTGTGAATGGAGAATAATCATGCTCTGTATACCCAGCTCAAACTGCTCAACACACTGAGTTATCAAGCAAAAGAACCTGATTAGTATTCAGGAGGCTTCGGGTTGGTGAAGAGACTAGTACCTTGACATCAGCAATAACAATGCACAAGTGGAAACACTGCTGTGGTAGCAACTCCCTTGCTGTTTCCAGGGACCAGGCTACTCACTGTGCCAAGGACTGCTTATTCAAATGTTTTTTTTTTCCTATGGGATAACTAGTTCTGCAAATATGGATCTGTCAAGAGAGTACAGGTGCATATGGAAGTACAACCCAGAGACCATCTTCTACATTCATCTGTTAGAAGAGCTCTTGACCCTTCAGTACAATTAAACAGTACATGCGTCCTACCAATACCTGTGTCATCTGTGGAAACGGTAAGAAAGAGTCATTATAGCTATGTGGCTCAGTTCTGTCTTGAATCTGCCACTAATCGGCTCTGTGGTCTAAGAAAAAGAACAATTTCTTCAGTTTTAAAAAGAGCATCTAAGACTGTACCATACTTTTGTTTTCTCTGTTTTGAAGTCGTCAGTTGTAAAACGTCATCTTAACAGCTTTCAAGTGAAAAAATAGTAGTTTGGTCATTAAAAAAGAAAGTGAAGAAAAAGAACCATTTGCCTGTGCAATTTCAGTGGTTTGACATTGAATGTCTACATCAAGACGGCTAGAACTGGCTTTTGAGATGCCACAGACCTAATCTCCCACTGACTTGAGTGGCTTTCTGCCCGACACAGATCTCAGGCATAATGCTAAACAGGAACTATAGATAAGCAATCATCCCACATCCAAATCTCAAGAGTTCAGCTTTTTTGCCTGAAGACAAATCACTGGAATAAATACATTTAATATTATGCCATTCTGTAAGGCCACCAACTGCATGATAACCTGGTTTTAGGTATTTCTCCATTTTGATGTCTTCTATTTCTGCATTAACGTGTGAAGCATTTCTGGAAATGACAGCGAAATCAAATTGGAACCAAGGAGAGTAAGTCTGTAGGAAGAGGGCTATGTCAAAGGCAGACTGCTAAGGTTTTGGGGCACAAGAATGTCATGTCCTAGTTGTGGTCCTGCTGACATCTCTCCAGGCATGTGTTCCTCATACCAGGGAGTTTTGATATATTTGATGGAATGTTTATGATGTAAGATCACACATCTGAGTTAGAAATCTCTGGGATTTTTTCAGTTGGTACTGAGAGATTCAGTTCTTATTGGATCTGGCAGTGATCTCAGAGCACCTAGAAGCCTAACTTACTGTGTTTTTGAAGGAAATATGCCAAGTGTACTTCTGCACCTTCAGCTATATAATACTCTTGTCATTTCATTTTAAACTTAATTTAACTCAAGTATTAGGTCCCCAGGACATTAAGACACTACTGAAATGTACATTTCCAAGAGCAAAGCTGACTGAAATCATGAAGAGACAGAATCAAATGACAAAAACACTTTTTCCTCTTCTTTCGTTCATATGTTATCCACCCACTTCCATCCTGAATACTTTGCTAATTATACTGGCATTTTATGTTGCTTTTTCTGTGTGGTTTGGCATTGCACTTTTCTGTTAGAGTGGTTTATCCTATTTGGCCTAAATGTGAGCCTTTGCCTGTGATCTATTTTATAGAATGAGCTTAATTCTACAGACAGCTGGTAGATAATTGGCATTTTATCCTGCTACTGGGGCTAATCATGAAATGATTATTTGTCCGGATTTACAGTCTTGCAAAGAGTTTTATATAAGAAGAAGGTTAGCATTGTAAAAGTTATTTCCAGCTATACTGAGAGAGTTAATTCCCTCACTGCATCCGAGTTTTCCCTCTCAAGTATGCTTCCATGGTAACCTACACACAGCTACTGCAATGGTGAAGTTAACCTCAGAAGGTAAGCTTGCCAGTTGCTAATGTTCTGCACTCAATCTTAGTTGAGATCCTAGTAGCACATAATAGAAATAATATTTGGCAGTCTTGGTATTACTTCTACTTTCTGATCTATTTCCAATTATCTTCTGTTTCAAGTAGTACTTTTAAAGACTGCTGTACAAAAGACACTAGTATTAAGACAAATATAGATTTCTATTTAATATAAACTTAAAGGTAAATACTCTAAGAGAAATTGCAATAAATCATACCTTATAGCTAATGCACCACAGAAATTCAATAAATTCCCGGGGAGGGGCAGCAGTTGAGTTACAGTAGGTGGATAATATCTTGAAAAAAAACTTTTGATATCTTCAATACTGCGCACAATCAGATGTTAAAGCACATTCTGTTATCAGCATTCGTGGAATATTTCAGCGAACACCTTGTTGCTGACCTCAGGGTCATTCCTTTTTAATGGGAGGACATACATAAGTTTCTTGCTGAATACGTTTGAGATTAAGCCACCTATATGATTTTACTATTGAAAACAATATTCTGTGAGGTACCTCCTTGAGCATCCACCTGTGTTAATGTAGAACATCCAGAAATTACTGAATAGGATAATACTTCTTAATAGCATTGAGATGTTTTATAGCTGTCAGTGAGAAATCTGATTAGTTAGACTCTTTGCAAATTTTATGTATTTAAGACACCTTGTAGGTGGAGTCTATGATCGATTGCAACCGCTTTCCAGCGAAGGAACTGTACTCCCAGCACTAGTATGACCACTTGTATTATGCAAAACATGGTACTGGTTTTCTCAAAAGCTTTCTAATTCTAGAGAACCTCAGGTTAGCATTAATGTAGTTAGATCAGTTTAGGCATGTAGAATATAGGGAAGATACTATTAGTAAATATTCTCGAAAACCTTATTCTTGAGGAAATCTCCCAACACCTTATAGGAACCCTGCTGCAGAACGAGAATCTCCAGAGGGGCATTTAGCAGCCTCTCTAACCAAAAAAGGTTTTTCCTTCTGGCCTTACTGTAGATTGATTCCAAAACAAGCATCAAATAGGAACTGCAACAGACAGGTTTTTTTCACTGCAAATCCTTTTTTCTTATTCTAAACACGTGCGCTATAGGCCTGTGGTCCTGCTGAAAGTAAGACATGACCATGTTGTTCTAAGAACTATAAATAAGAATGAATTGGATTAGAATGGACAATTTTTTTTCTGTTACTCTTAACTTAGAAGTGTCTGATGATATATAAATATTGTCTCTTATTAATATGTAAGTATGAGAGAGAAAACCACTCATCTGTTTTGGGTGCAAAGACATCCTTCCAAACTCGAACAGCTGCTATTTTGTCTTAGCTTGAAAAGCTCAGCTTTGGGCTGCATGGCCTTTTTCCATTAACATCAGCGTTGCATTAACCTGCGAGTAAAGTCATAGCTATGGGTCACACTTGCAAACAGATCAGACATACACTTAAATGACCACTCCTGTTTGCAGGCAATATGAGTGTGGAACAGACAGTTGCCTGTGTAGCAAGTCAAATGAGCAAACACTGGAAAATTTCCAGCACATTTTCCCTCCCCAAACAGAGATTCTGAATTAAATACTAAGTACACTAACAGATGAAAATCGCTAATGCTTTATCATGTCCAGCTTCCCACTGGCAGCCACTGGAATCAGCTGTGAATTAGGTTATTGACATTCATACTGCTGTTCATGCACTTTGTTCTCTGCAAATGCCTGGAGGGACTTAGAGGAGTAAGGTGCTCGGCTCTTATGGTTGGGAAAGCGGAATTGTAAAGCCCTTTGAGAGCCTTTGTTTATAGTAAAATGTTGGTATATTCAGCCTGAAGTCACCCTTCGCCCTGACATTTGCTAGTGAAGATGCTTTGTAAACAGTTTAAATTGATGTGATAGCCCTCAGTATGATATAGAAATTTATTAAATATACATTTTGATGAGTGAAAATAATGAAAGAAATGAGATTGAAATGTAAGACTTGTAGCACCATGTATGGTCAGTTTCGCTTTAGATGGTAAAAGGATTGCATTAAAAAGAAAATTTTATTCCTGACCTAGCATACAGGAATAAATAAAGGTTGTTACTGAGCTAACTTCAGTTTAAAACTGTTAGAAACAAATATTCACTATCCTTTTAAATTGATACGGTAGTTCATTCCTCTCTTTTAGAAATGTAGCTGAAAAAGGACAGAAGATTAGGGAAGAAGATTAGGAAAGACTCCAGGGTGGTGGACAGAAGCATTTGTGCCTTTAAAAAAATCTGTTATATGCAAGTAAAGATCAAATGATGATAATAAAGTACATGGCACATTGTTTTCCCAAAGTTTCAGTAAATGGGACCCATGTTTTTATCAGTAAATGATCTTCCTCTAGATTTTCATATTTCAGCATCATTTAAAATGGCTCTAGAATAACTACACATTAGTTGTACAAAGGATAAGATTTTTTTCTATGAACAGTAGTAACTATATAATGTTAATAGGGGCTGTACAGTCAACGCTCTTCCGCTTGTAGCCACACAAAGCACTAGTAAAAGTTGAAGTCCATCTATTTAAAGAATCAGCCTCCTTCTGTCCCCTCACTTTAGTTCACTATATATTGCCTTCTTGGATAATCTGAGATCGAGCATTACAATTACAAAGGTAACTCATTTCAACCACATTTAATAGCTAAGCAGAAAAGCAATTTTTTAGGCTCTTGGTACATTTTCATGATCTTAGGTAGAAGTAATTGAATTTCCCTGTTCAATTTAGAATTATAATGACCATATCAAAGAATAACTACCTAAAAATTAACAAAAATGTATTACACACACACTCTTTTAATTTTTACAGTTTTGATTAATCCGCCTCTCTGCTTCTCCATTTATTTGGTCACTTAAAATTGTATGCTTATGTAAAAATAAAAAAAATTATCCATTTACTGTAGTTAAATCTGTGTCAGCTGTATAGAAGTACTTAATAAAGGAACGCAGAATAATCCTTATGTAGTCATTATGAATTCCAGTAAGGAAAAAAAAGTATTTAATTTCTCTCCTTTTACTTCCTTCTTTCCTCCTTCTCAACCTTTCCTCCACCAGCAGCACTCCAGAACACATTTCAGGCCCAAGAGAAGACACTGTAGTTTCCAGAACCATATGATGTAATAAGCAGAAGTGGATGGAATAAGAAAAGCACGCAATTTAATGCAGCTCTGACCAGCAAAGTGTCATAGCAGCAGCTTGGATCCTTACCAGTAATGGGTGTTGCAAGTTCTAAAATTGTCTCATAGCCAATGTCATTGTGATAGTGCAGTCATCCTAATCCTTTTTACAGCTTTAAAAAGCAGAAGGAACGTGTCAACAAATGACAAAAATTACATTCATGCACACTTGTGAACACTTTGCAGAGGTTCATTTTGTTCAGCCAGACCGAAGTACCACAAGCATCCATAACACTATTTGTAAAGCCAACTTCCAATATGCAATACTCGTTTAAGGAACAGCTCCATCAGATCTGTCTCTTTGAGTGGCTCTTTTATAAAAGCCACTTTCTTTTTTAGAAGACTTGGGGAAAAAAACCCATGAGTTTCTCCAAAGAACACTTACTGGAACATCAGACACATGATCCATCAGTTGTCCACTTATTTGCTACAGGAAATGATGCTTGACTTTCTGATCACTGGGTTTGAAAAATCGGTCTTTAAGAGAGCCTCAAAACTTATACGAAGAAAGCAACGAGAAAGTTACTCAGTCAAGCATCTTTTTCTCATATTGGAACATAAAATGGACAGAATCTAATCTCAGAGTATTTCTCAGTATCGCCCTACTGTGAGCAGCAGTTGAATAGCCATCCTCTGGTTGTTTTCTCATGTGAGCTACCTGAAGATACCACACACTAGCAGCAAACATAGGTTTTACAAGAGTGCTTTTGTTCACAGCCTATTCAGGGGAGATAGAGATTGACAACAGAACAACCACCTTCCATCAGTTTAGGCATTCTGAAGCCCAGCCTCATAGTGTCAAAGGGGCAATCGTATCTGGAAACTTTGTGACTGAAACTTTAGGAAGAGCTGCAAAGTTGTAGCTTGTGCTGACAGCACTTCGTTTAGGAAGTGTAATTAATGATCTTTTTCCTTCACTGCAGGGAAACAGTCTGTCTTTTCAGTTTGCATCAACATGCATCGGCCACATTTTTTTCCATACTCCTTTGCCCAGTAGTTGAAGAAATAATTTTCTTCTTTTTTTTTTTTTTTCAGTTGTCTACTTGTGTGTGTTTGGTGACTGCAATTCTTTTGCAAAGGCAACACTTATGCACAGGCAACGGTCATGCACTGAAGTCATTGACAAGGAAACACAACGGGAACCAGTTCTCCCATCCCGATTTTAAAATCACAGCCGATAAATTTGTGTGTCGGACACCTCTTCCATATGAAGAAATTTGTGTGCTTCCCACGTGCGAAGTTTGAGCAGCAGCCCAGACGTGTCAGAGGTGAGTGTGCCCCCTGTTCCCAAGCTGACATAGAAAGAAGTTAAGATGGCATTTTTCCCCTGATTCTGTATGGTTTCTCTCTGATATATACAGGGAAAGCAACCTTATCCCCACTCTCAGAAAGCGGGGAAACAAAGCAGTCGACTGAAGCCATCAGAGTATGGAACAACAAGCTGCATATCATGGTCCTTGTGAGTATTGCCCATGCGTGAGAAAAGATGGTGAGCTATGACAGCTGGCTTGTTGCAGCTTGCTTAGAAAGGTTTGCCATACTCCCTCCTGTGGAGAGCAGCAGGTGCCAGATAAAAGGAGAGCTTCTTTCTCCTTAAAGTCTTTTTTAGTGGGATGCAGTTCAGCAGCTCTTCTCACACAACTCTCACAGTGGCCTTTGCCATATGAGGGACCCAGAGGGCCATGCACTGGAGATGTCCAGGTGAGGTGATGGTGCAGCAGGTGCTGGGGCAAGCTGGGCAGTCAGGGTGGTCAGGACAGGACCAGGGCTGAGGCTCTGAGGCAGCTCCCAAGCATCAGGTGAGGTCTCCACTGAGGCCTCTCCCAGCTGCTTTTCACCTTGGTTCCTGTTGGGCAGCTGCAGCCCAGGTCCCACCATGGTGGGGAGGCTGGTCCCTCCCGGATGAGTGCCTGTAGGTGTTCCCAGCATGTAGCTCAGCTAGGGAAAAGAAATGTGACGGTACTGTGCAATTTGTAACGCCATGCCTTATGTCTGGCTAGAGCTAGAGCATTAAACAACTGCTCCGAGGGACTGAGACAAAGGATGAACAGTTTTATATTTAACTGAGAACCTAAGGAAAACAGGCTTGAAAAAGCTGTTTAGCAAGCGGCATCGAGCACTGCAGTTCGCTCAATGTTAGCTAGACCTGTATTTGCCAGCCCATAACAGGGTGCGCATCCAGAACAAGGCCAGATGGAGACAAGTAGGGCCCGTCCTTCTATGGATGTTCTGAGACCCCCTGGGATGTGCTGTAGGTCTACAGCACTGGGGTGAAGCATCAGCTGGAAAGTGAAATAACAAGGATGCTGTGGCTATGGCCTCGCATTTCAGTTAGGGCTGTGGCCAGCAGTGCAATTGTGATACCTGTGGACATAAAACACAGAGCTTGTATTCCTTTCTGTCCCAGGTTCAGCCAGGATAGGGTTAATTTTCACAAGAAGCCAGGAGGGGACATAGCTGGGATGGCTGACCCAACCTGGCCAAACAAACGGGATATTCGGTACTAGGTGCAGTCATGCTCCATGCTGAACAGGGAAGCTGGCCCGAGGGGAAGTTAATCAGGGGGAAGTTAATTGCAGCTCAGGAGCTCGTTGGGCATCGGGTGGTGAGAGAATTGCTCTGTGAATTCCCTCGTTGTTATCAGTATTGTTGTTACTGTTCACTTCCTTCGCTGCTCTGTTAAACTGCCCGTATCCCAGCCCACGAGTTTTGACTTTTTATTCCCATTCTCCTCCCCACCCCAGCGGGGGGAGGGGTGACAGAGCGGCTGCGTGGTTCTTTGTTGCCGGCCGGGGCACAATGCCTATTAATTTAAGCTGTCACCAAAAAAACCAAATCCCAAAAAACCAACACACACATATACAAAAAAACCCTTCCTTTTTTAAGAGCAACCCCTATTTCTTTTTGCTGAGATGGTTTTACGCTAGCCAGTTTAGGAAATGTGGGCACTTCAGCTGCAAACTTTGTTGACTGGCTTGTTGCCACAAAATCTGTCATTGGATTTGGGTAGCCTGCACTGAGCCTCAGCAGCCACTGGGTGAGGGACTTGTGTGAAGGTTGTCACAACTCCAGTGATGTCTTTGGTGCAGGAGCAACATGCAAAGGACAGGAATCTCACAGGAAGATTAAAATTTCATAGATAACATTGTAGCTTCTGGGTGACACTTGAGAAGAACTTATCCTTTCAGATGCAAACGGATTCATTTTTATCTCCCCTCCTGCTTTTTGACCTATGTGATGAGGAGTAAATCACTCATAGCCCTGAATGGCAACTGACACCTTGCAGCCACTGAACCTGAAATAATTAGCTTTTGCGAACTGACGTATTGCCATGTGAACAGGTATACAGATTCAAACTATAATACAGGCAAGAAGATTTAGCTGATAGAACTGAAGTCCAGCAAATGTTGGTCTTCACAGCCATCACTAGAGTTTGAGTTGTAGTGTTGGAGTTCACAACCATCACTACAGTTTGTCAATAGTAGCAAGATTAATTTTGATTTCCAGAATGAAAAGTAGCTGAAGTCACTCATGCTGCAGCACAACTGAAGATGCACAGTAACAAAGCTGCTGGCATCCATGCTTAGCAAAGGCAGCTTTTGCTCCTTGAGCTTCATGTTTAGTAACAGGTTTTTACCATGCATCCGAGAGATAACACAGATTTTGCAGAGACTGAAAAGTGAACTATAGGCTGGGTTTCCAGTTCTCTATTTGGACTAATGCCTACGTTGAATTTACTGAGGTTCCACCTAGAACATCTATTCAAGGTAACTATGTAGCACTGACTTGGGGAACCAGTGCCACTTTTTACCTTTTATCACCCGGATTTTAAAGTTGTGTCCATCTTACTGCACGTCATTTCTTTCCCCCACAACGCAGCCTTTCTGGTTTCATACCATCCCAGAAAGAGCTGCATTTCCAGAACTGCTCTGTGACTATCCAGTTTAATTCTTATTCATTGTGAGTGAAGCTTTGCATTTGCCTGATATGCGAAAATCTGCTTCACAAGCTTGAAAAAATTCCCAAAGATACTCCCTATACATTCCGAGAGGGATGGGATACTTGATATCTCAGCTTAGCATGTTTAAGCCATAGCTAGGCAATTCTTTTGAAACTCATTAGATAATTGGCTGGCCCAAATTTTGCAGATGTTTGAAGGAAATTCTCGTAGCTTAGCGTTCGCAGTGGTGTTTGAAGTTTGAGTAGAAAGTATTTTCCTCTCCCCTGTGCTACCTGTCATCCTGCTCCACAAATAAGAACATACAGGAAAGAATAGTAATGAAAATTCTGTTTCCTGAAGATTTGATACAAAGCTTTCCTTCAACAATGGAAGCTCTTTTAAAACGAAAAAAAAACCATTACCCAGCATTCTTAGATGTGTCAGACCGTTATAAGCTACATTTAGTTACATGTACATAAGTTTTAGCTTTACAAACCAAAACCAGACAATAGGCTGAGATTAAGCATTTGGATCCACAGTTGTCAGACCTTGACAAATGCTAAGGTTTACATGGGGCATGGATGTATAGACAAGCCAGAGTAAATGTACAGATTTTTGAAGTTATAAAGTAGCCCAAATGTTATAGCTGTTGGCTATGACTATGTGATTTAGAGTGTTGAAGGATTATGATTTGGAGTCTCTAAGTGATTTTAGTTCAAGTCAGTTTCAGATATAAAACAACTGTTTCCTACAGAATATTTTTCTGATCCACATGTGTGTGCCTTTGGAGCCTGAACAGGCAGACAGCTAGAAGCTGATAATGACAAGGAACACCATAACTTCCTGATTTATTAGTATCTGTTGGTTTATGATAAAGATTACATGGATTAACCTGAGATGTACATCCAGTGGAAGAACTCAGAGAAAGCACTTATGCAACGGGTGTTGACACATGCGTAGCATATAGCAGAGTCCTGAAAGTCATTGGCTCCCCTGTTACCATGCGACTGAGTGCCTCTATTCTTGAGAAATAACATTTAATGAAAACCATAAATCATCAATATATTTTAATCTAGTTTGCGCTATATGCCATTGCTCATCTTCTTTTGTCAAATCTTCTCTTCTGCATTATTGCCACCACTTAAGCATTTAACTAAAATGGTATTTAACATTAAACTAAAGGTTTCATCACTTTCCTTGTTATCATGTCTTTCAGCACTCAAAAATATCTTTTCATTAGAATTAACACTAACAGTTCCTTTAATTGATGTTAGGTACACTAGCTCACTAATCTAACGCTCTTTGCATTGTCTTCTCAGTATGGGTTAGCTTCATGTATTACTACAAACTCCTTTTGAACTGAAGACGTGGGGATTCACAATTACAGGACATTAACTGTGTACTATTTGCTGATTTGTTAGGATCATTATGTATTCATCTTTTGTCATTGAAGTAATTTTGGAAGAGCTATTTAAAATAAACCTATTATACACATGTAAAGGCAAATCTGTATGCAGAAATGAAACAGGATAACCTGATTGTAGTTTTAGTGAAAACAAGAAAATAGGTTCTTACAGCTCTACAGAAGGTGTATTCAAATGTATCAGCACTCAGATTTAGCTGACTTTGAACCCATTGTGTTAATTTGCAGTTAAGAAATATTGTAGTCCAGAGCTGAGATGGGTCTTAAAAGCGAACATAAATCTTAATAGAAGCTACTTCTTGTGCTAAACTGACAGATCTACATTCAGGTTTATTGGGTTTCTATCTTCCTGTTACAGAGGTGTGACATTTAAACACTACTTAAGAGCTTGTTACCTTTCACCACAGTGCTCTGAACTGTCAAGAAAGACCTGCAAAGATATCTAGATTTGCAGACTAGAGCTGCCAAAAATCTCCTGGCTGGTAGAATTTGCAGTAGCACAACGCTTCCCTATGAAGCACAATCAATTGATTCTTAAGTGGTCATTATTTGTGAAGTAGATGATAGTCTGTTCATTAACGGAACTGATGAAGAGTGAGATGTTAGCAGAGAGTATTTTACTGCCAGCTTTCAGAGCTGCAAGGGGAATACGCAGAGGAAAAGTGAGCCTTCAGCCTCTCCGTTCCTTATCATTACAGCCACATCCTTAGAAATGCAAAGAAAGCAGAGGAACAGCTCTGATGACTTGCCAAAGGCTGCCTTTTACAGCAATTCACGCCTCAGTTTAATCATATCATGGCGCTTTTCTTCACGTATCAGTTTGAGAGAAGTCTAGTCACTAGGCTCTTATGCCCCTATTTATCCTTGATTTATCAGAAGTTCGTGATTCTTTCTCATGCAGAAAAAACTCCGGTTTTGTCAGAAGTGCAGAACCATGAATACAGGCAGCACTGCTGTCTTCCAGTGGTGAAAGGTTGTCCTGGTTTTCACTGGCATAGAGTTAATTTTCCTCCCAGTAGCTGCTCTGTTTTGGATTCAGTACGAGAAGAATGCCGATGACATTGATGTTTTCAGTTGTAGCTAAGAAATCAAGGACTTTTTCCAGTCTCCCATATTTAGCTAATGAGCAGATGTACAAGAAACGGGAGGGAGCATAACCAGACAGATAGCCAAGCTGGCCAGTGGAAATATTCCATACCATAGACATCATGCTACGGAAGTTGGTTAAGGGGCAGGAATCTCTTTTCTGGGAAATCAGCTCTCTGTGAGGTCAAACTTTTTCTGTGAGTTCAGTCTTTTTATTTTTTTTGGTGAGTTCCACAAAATCCACAAGTTCCAAGATAGCTGCTTGGGCACTGGCTGCAAATCGGTCATCAAGCAGTGAGAAAAATATTGTGTATTGCTTGCTTTGCATATACTGTTATTATTGTTGTTGTTATTATTATTTCCTTTGTTGTCTTATTAAACTGTCTTCTTATCAACCCACAAGTTTTTGGGCTTTTTTATTCTCCTCCCCATCCCACTGGGTGAGGGAGGAGCAAGTGAGAGGTTGCGTGGTCCTAGTTGCCAGCTTCCAGGTTAAACCATGACAAAGGTACATGTCGTTCTTCCACAGCCCTACACAAAAGTGGACTTGATAATACTTTTGCAGAGTTGCCAGGGTATATGAGAAGCATCTATCTTCTCCTTTCAGCCTCTCAAAGGCAACCCCTTGTAGTGCAGAGGTATAACCTCCTCCATCACCACAGAACTCCATTGCCACCAGGTTTTGACCCTGAACCTTTAGACGTATGGTACGGACAGCTATAGTTTAAGAGAAGGACTAGTTACCAAAGATGGTAACTGTAAGACTTCTTTTAAAATGTCAAGAATTGGTTTTAAAGGCTTTATTTTGAAGCTGTTCGTGAAAGAGAAGAAAACAGCCAGGTATGGCTTCATTTCTATCACCTCTGCTCAGATACAAAGCATAGGATGATGGACCTTTCCATGTTTAACAGATGACAGCGTGCATTTGCAGCCATACTCTTGCTCACCAGCCTTGGAGGGGAATTTCAGGTCAAGCAGAAGGATTACTAGACCTAAGTGTTTGGCAAGGAGATACCATCACAGGATTTCTCTCCATTCCACGATGCTCTAGAAATTCCTAGTGCTTTTGGACGTTATGGTGACAACGTGAGACAAATTGCAACATTTGTTCAGTCATTTGACAGACTGCCACATATCTCAGGAGTTTTGGCAGGAAGTTAGAAACAGCAATTAAGATCCCCTATCTCAGTAAATTTGAGACACTTGAGGAACTGATCTTTTGTCCATTGCTGACCAGAGCCTGCCCTATGAATGCATTTAGAAAAGGTTGCAACAATCTTTTAATATTAAAAATATTAGGTAACTGAGCTATTCAGCTCTCAGTCCAAACAAACCTTACCTTTTCAAGCCTGATGTACCTCACTTACAGACAATAAAGTTTAAACTACACTATGACATTCTGACAATCCTAATAATGTCTTCTGGATACATCTTCCTGTTAACTTGCCATGGGATTTGCAGAATTTCAACCACTGCCACAAGACCTGTAGCACACTTGTGTTCATGAATTTTTCAGATTCGCAGAGACCAGTGAGGGATCCTATTAGCTCCAAGTACCATACAACATTGAAAAAGATCTAAATATTATCTCTGCCAATCTGCATCTTAGATATCAGTTGTGTTTTCTGTTATGTTTTTCAACTGTTCATAGTTTTGGATTGTATCTGTTCCATGCTGCAGTCTTCTTTGTTTTTATGCCAAACGGTGTATGTCTAAATATATTTACAGTTTATTATTTAAGGAATCTTGGCAAGATCAGGGGTATTTTTGCAGTTCAACAACATATCTCAAGCCTTCCCTCTGTCCTTGGAACAGACAGTTTGAAATGTGACAATCTGGTTAGAACTGAAGTTTCTTCCATTTTCCCTTAATGACACTCCAGTATATACCCAGGGGTAGCTCTAAAAATACATTACAAGTGGAAGCAAGTGTGTTCAGAATAATTTGTTTTGTCTGAAATTGGACATGCTCGGTGCACTGTAATAATAAAAATTCCTTTCTGATGTAGATTGTGTACAATGATGAAATATATATTGCATCTGATGATCCCTAAACAGTTAAGTAATTGTCACAACACTGACAAATCACCACATAGCAGAACATTTAATGCTGCTGCTCAGAGCCCATATTTTCCTGCAGAAATAATACATAGGTTGCAGATTCATCAACGCAATAAGCCTCAGGTTTTTATTCCTGAGTAGTTTCAGTAAGAAATCAGCTCATCCATTGCCCAAATATATTGACCTACAGTTATTACTTCTTCATTAGAAAAAAAAAAAACAATGACATGACCTGTCTCAGTCTCTTCACACTGAAGTACTATAATGCAGAGTCTTACTTCTGAATGAATCAATTGTACTGATGTAGATGAGAATCTCTTGCTTTAGGCTTGTGACATCCCACCCAGTAAAGATAACAGAACTCTTTCTGTCAAGAACAATAGGTGAAAAATTAGGTTCCATTATCAATAACTAGCTCATTCAATATATTATTTTCTAAAACCAGGCTCTTGAACCTATGCCACCATCTTCTCACAAAAAAAGTACAAGTTGATACTCAGCTGCCTTTGAGGATTATTGCTAATTTTGTTTCTGATGGGTATATGTGGTTCTGCTTTTATAAATCAAGTGGCAGTACTACATGACAACTGGAGGATGACCTGTATATTTCCAGGGAACACACTGGCTACCAATGCATTACATAGCACAGTAATTTTAAAGGGAATGCATATCTTGCAAGAGAGATGCTCTGTAACTTAAGAGTCCTGCTTAATGAAATTAGATATCTGATCTTCTGCATTTAAATGTCTGCTGAAGAACCCATACGCCAGCCCACAAAAATCTCATCCTTGTTTGCTGTTCAAACAGCTCCATGCTAGGACAGACTAATGCAGTCACAGGAAAGAGGTTATGCAGTCTCTTCGTTGCACATCCCAACCTGGTTAGAACGTTTATAATGTAATCTGGCCCACAGACAGGTACACAGTGTCACTGTGTCGATTACAGAAACAAACACACAGATTATCCTTTTAGTCAATGTGTTCCTATGACTTTCTCTGGAGGAGGTGGTGTTGCTGTAGCAGGACTGCCGTCTACAGCCTTCTCTTTTGAAGCTGCTTTTTTAAGATCATGGGCTACCCCAGCCTCCTCCATGTCATCGCAGTCTTCCCACAAATTTCACAGGAGCTTGGCTGCCAGGCTGACCACCTCTGTGCTGCTCCTTGAACACACTGCTACCAACAGACTTTCTTTGAATACAAAAGCACGTTTGACTCCAATGTTCCTTTCTCCAGCTTTGATACTGTACCTCCAGCTTATGTATGCTGAAATCTCTCTCACCCCTCATAAGCCCTCAACCCTGTCCCCAACCTTTCTCACGAGGACATCTGGGAAGTGAATTTGTAAGCTTGACAAAACTGTATCCTTATTACCCAATATCTGACAATATAGTTCCTTCTCCAGACGCCTTTTCCTCTCTCCAGTCCTGCAGTTCCCTTATATTCCCAGTGTAGCAGCCAGTACTTTCTCAATAATCAGTCACTCTACTTCAGGAGCAATAAGCAAGTAGTATCACCTGCTTGTTCTTGAAGCCTCAAGTTGTTCTGGCAGTAGCCTAACAACCTGCTTTCTCCATCCCTGCACATCAGGCTACTTTTCTTCCTTGGCTGTGACAGTTTTGGAACCAATGACAGTCCTTGATTTAGAAGTTCTCAGTTATAGGATCAACACTCCTATAACAATTCTGGACTTGTGTGGCTTGGGAGTTCTAGTCAAGAGACCAACACTGTCACTCCTCCTTAATGTATACGATGACTAATGCTTTTATTTACCTTAAAAGCACATGCAGGCATAAAACGAGACACAAAACCTTAAAGATTTAGATGTTTTCTCACCTGCTGTGAGCATACAAGTTGAACTACAACATTAATATTTAGATAAAGCTATGCATTTTTTACGTTCTTTGTGATCAAGTAAATCCCCTGATGCTATTGAGAAATTCTGCTCTGTAATTTTTAGTTATGAAGCAGAATTCATAATACTCTATTTTTGAACTGAGATGAACAAGTGTTTTGACAACTTTGATCATTTTTCTAGTTATATCACTACTACTTATGCAGAGCCAAAAATGTGAAATAACTTTCATTCACAGGCACTTGTCCTAGGCAAGAAAACTTTTGAGGTGTGCTTGTACATCATTTCCTGATACACGCAAAAAATTGGATGATAAGTGGCAAGAATCAATTCTTCCCAGCACTGTTTCACATGCATTTTAGCTGCCCTCTGGTTTAAACCCTGACTGAACACTTGCTAAGATAATGAAAAAAGAAACTTTGCAGATATTTTTATTTTACGAGAGCAACAGAAGCAACGACACATTTTAGAATGATATTGGAAATACATTGACTTTTTTTTTCCCTTTGCCCTTCCAACCTAATAAGAACTGCAGCATCCCAAAGGCACGTTCTCTGTTGCAAGAAGATCCCTGTTCAGACAGATTCTGCCAAACATAAATAACTGTTTCCAAACTGTGGTGTTTGTCTCTGACTTGAGGCCTGTCACCCACCATAAACAATAGTCTGCTCTTAATCTCTGCTTTATAGCTTTGTCAGGGCTTGCAGCACGGTTTTGTTCAGTCTTTGAAGAATCTTCGGTAACAGGTGATCAATTCTTCCCCCTGTTTCACATGTTAACATTTAAAATGTATTGTGGCAAACTTTAAGTGAGACCATAACAAATTAACCTAGTGGAGTCCCTAGGCATTTATAATGCTAACAGCTGGAGCACTACAAATAATATTTTTCCAATTTAAAAATCTCTAGGTCGTTAATGAAGGAAAGTTGATTTCAGATCTTGAAATGCAACAGGCTACTAAGCAGTCAAATAACTTTGAGTCTTGTCTTGTTCTCCAACCTGAATGTTAATAGAACTTCATTAACTGAACATTATATCTGAGAGAAAACAATCAATTTCATACCTAGTGATTATTTAAATGAGCCCAATTATAGGCCACCTTTAATGCCACATATATTACATTTCTTAGTGAAGCACATGTACTGTTTACATCTCTGACTGATTTAAGTTCTATGCAGTCACCAAAACAATTATGCTGCAATAGTGAGTGATGGTTACAGACAGTTGAGGCTATGTTTCCTTTTGCAAAGAAGCTTTTAAACAGAAAGTTACCATGGGTGGAGTTTCAGCTCAGATAAACCATGACAAAGCAGGCAGTAGCTCCTTGTTGACACAGGATAAAATTAGATGAAGTGACACGACACTGTATCTAACTGTATGCTAGAGACCTACACAGCCAAGCTCAGGGGCTGAGTTTATAGAGACAGTTTTCTACACTCCATCATTTCTGTATACTTATACAAGAAGAAATATTAACTTTAATCAACAAGATATACCAAAGAGGGAAACTGCACAGATTTGAGGAAGCTATTTGCACTAAGGAATGGGCAAGCAGAGAAATGTTCAGATTCCATATATATATATATCATGTTATCTTCAAAAGCAGCAGTTACTGCTTAGCTTTTAAACCAACGTAATGTTTATCACAGGTATTTTATGGATAGGCAACAGCAGACAGATGTATTTTGAAGAAAAACTTCTTACGCAGAAAGTAATGAAGGAAGCCCTGTTCATCAAAGATAACCACAGCCAGTTATCATAACCCTTCTGAAGGTGGGAGTCTGGCAGATCTGAGCCTGAACATGGATTTTGTCAGAATGAAACAAGAAAACCCAGATCAGAAATCCCTAACCTCACCTGAGGTGCAAGGGGCTCTTGCAAGGATCCAGATCAGGACCACTCTGAGGTTTTAATACTCCAGCTTAGGAGATGCACCTAGCCTAGGAAATAGCCTCCAGCTCCAGTATGCTTAGCTGCTTTTCCTCTGAAGCTAGTCACTCAGTCAGCTTCCATCCACATGGTACTGCGTTCTGATTTAGAGAACATTGCTCCTACTCACTGGTTGTCCTGCCCCACACCTCAGAAAGCCTTTCCCATTGAGGCAGCATGCACAACCATTCACAGAGAGAAAAGAACCCATGAAGCTATTTTGTCCAGGACAAGAATCACGTTAATTTATGCCTTGGAGAAATCAGTTCACTGCTGAATCTAATGCCAATAGCTAGACACTTTACATACACCACTGGCTTTTACAAAAAGAGAGAGAGGAGAAAAAAGAAAAATAGCCCTTTTTTATTTGTCTCTGCAGTACCCTCTCCCTCTATCTCAATAGAGTAAAAGCACATCTTCAAAATGTTATTCCCTTCATCACCTCTCTCTGAAAAACCTCTGTATTTATTCTAACATTTAATTGCTACAGTCTCTTGCTGGATGCTGTGTCCATTCAAGCAAGCAATACAGACCTGCGTTTCTGTTTCTCTTGTGAAATTCTAATCCGATAGTATAAGGTTTCTAGATTACATCAGCATTTTCATGTATTTTCTGTTTCAGAAAATCAGGAATAATTTATCTCAGGGAAGAGAATAAAATGGTACAATAACTGTAGCGTTGAGAAATGCCAGTTTCCTTCAACCTGTCACCACAGGAGACATCCAGTACAGATGGATTTCAAAACAGCAATGAAAATGAAATGAATGTTAAAGAGTAGGTTGGTTCCTATGTGCAGTCTCAAGCTACCGAACTATTCACATTCCTATTTGAATGCAATTTGCTGCTATTATTCTAGCATAATTCAGTTGTCTTAAGAACTAAGATCACAACCTCTTCAGCAGTGAAAGAAGATAACAAGCACTGTTTAACCTGGAATGCTAAAATTGTATCTGAAACCATTACCTCCTGAGGAGACAGCTGCCTCAATAAGTAGGTACCATGAGAAACGTTTCTCAGCAAAATGTTTTTACATCGTGACAGTTCCTTCCCAATTCGTGAGCTATTTCAGCTGAACAAAGTCTGAACCAGTACCTCCATGTATTTAAAAAAACAAAACAAAACAAGAATGCCACTGTCTTCTCTGGTGAGGTTCCTTGTCTGTTTTGATGGGCATAAAGCTCTCAAAATTTCATCATTTTATACAAGATGGACCAGGATGGATTAGTACAAGATAAAGTGTCTTTGAGGCAATTAGGCTTCTCCCGAGATCTTTTCAAGATCTCTGGTCTATATTATGAGAAATAACGTTTTCCAAAAACATCTTTAAGTTTCACTCAACAATCTCCCTTGAATGCATCCCGCTGCTGTTCACATACAGAGGCAAACTTGAATAATGTGAGAAAACAGGAGGAATATACATTGTCTCAAGGACAGAGTCTTAATGTTCAAGAAATTCAAGAAATTCCAAACCCAATAAAGAAGTCGAGATTAGAAGACTTACTGTGTAAAGTCTTGACAAAGCAATATATCTACACAAATCTGTAGATGTGTGTGCCTTGAACTAGATGTTCTTAACGCCATCCCCACCATATAATTGGCATTTCCATGCACAGCTCAGGAGCACCTCCTGGCTGTCAGCAGAAGGAAGACACAGGACTTACCTGGGAGATTCCCTGAACAGAGCATTGTGCAGTCTATTAAAGACTAGTATTAGCAATAGCCTTTAGCAGGTAACAGCACGGAATCAGTCTTTTCCTGCTAAGGAAAAAGACCAAGTTCTTTTACACAGTGTATCAGTGTATGTTCACTCCTTCCACATCCCCAGAGTGATGTTTTTGACAGGACCAGAGGTAATGGGTGCAACCCAAAACACATGAGGTTCTCTCTGAACATCAGAAAATACTTTTTTACTGTGAGGGTGACCAAGCACTGCGCAGGTTGCCCAGAGTTGTGGTAGAGTCTCCATCCTTGGAGATATTCAAAAGCTGTCTGGACACGGTCCTGGGTAACTGGCTCTAGCTGGCCCTGCTTGAGCAAGGGGGTCAAACCAGGTGCCCTCCAGATGTCCCTTTCCAACCTCAGCCATTCTGTGATTACATTTTTACTATTTTTGGGGCAAGTCCTGTGCTAGGAATGCATCTGAAGAGAATCTGGCTTGCACTCCTGGATCCTTATACTTTATGCAGAGAATGTAAGCCTTTATGGAGCCTGTAATTTTCCAGGCTGAGCACTTCCAAACCCCAGGGCTCAGGGCACAGAATAAATACCCATTTTCATGTAAAAGACTGGCTGAAATCCTATAGGCTTAGTAAGTAGTAAAAGAGAAATTTTAACTCATCATTCATTTCTGAAGGATCTGGCTGGAGTCAATAACTTCTGTTGCGCTTTTCTTATGCAAGGTGACAAATTCCTAAGTCTGATCTTTTACAAAGATGATTTGCTAATGTCTTCCCATAGAAGCTTGAATCAGCCAACACTTCACAAGGCTTGGGACTTCATTGCTTTCAAGTTCCTGAAGGCTGCAGGCTGAATATTCAAGCAGTCAGGACCTCTGACCCTTCTTTTGAGTCTCCCTGTTCAAAAGCAGCAAAGATCCCAGGTAAGTAGCTTCATTCAGAGTAGTTCACCCACCCTTTCAGCAATTTTGCTATCACCACTTTCATGTAACACCTGTGACATCTTGCAAATGTACTTCCCTGAGCCTTTTAATTACTCATGTGAAAGCTGAAGTACTTCTTCACCCAATAAGGCACTTTTGATTACAAAACATGGGACAGAAACACGACTAAGATTCATTGCTGTGGCAAGTCAACAGAAAGCACAGAGCAAGATGTTCCAGGCAGTGTCAGAGCTTGCTTAGTCTGAGAAAAGCTCAAGACCTTATGCATCAGATGCAGGGAAAGGTCATCTCCATGTCTAGCTTGGGTTCTCTGTCAAGGCTGAGTTGCAAGAGAAAGAAGCACAACTACAGAGACAAGTAGCCTGAAGGAAGGTTCTTTTCCAGCTGAAGACCAACTTTCTCAATAGCTAGGGAGCAGGGAGGATGTACGTGCAAAGAAAAAGTAGCTGCAGCATACTTGGACTTGACACCTGTGAATGTAACACTTAGCGGATGTAGGCAAAAGTTATCACTTTAGGTCATCAGAATCATTGCACAACTGAAGCAAGTCTTGGTTCTTTAATTGGGACAGTTGTAAGATAAGAGACTCCTGAATAATCCCTTTAGGCGGCTTGGCCTTGGGAGAGCAGGTATGCAAACTACAGAGATGAGGAGGCTGCAAGATGATGAAAAGTACAAGGCTTCATCTGAAGACCCCCACGACCACCACTGAGAGACACCAACAAACATGCATGAAGGACATTAACATATACTAATGAGTTCTCAGAAAAAACACTACTATGGATAAGCATTTCTTGGAAATGTGATGAATATGTATGTTAACATAGCATAAATACCCAGTAATTGTGTCTTTTCAGCACGCACATTTTGGCAGAGCTATCCCCTGTGCGTCCAGCGCTGTTATAAAGAATGCACACTTTCTAAAACTCCAAACTTAAGTTTTAGAGAGCAAATTATTTTGCCGCTTTCCTGTAACAGTACAGGAATAGTCAGGCCTGCCTTCACAGTCTTAGAAGAGTTCAGCAAATTTCTGTCAAGTATTTATAGGTTAGTCTGCAAGAAACGATATTTAGTCAGAGAAACAATTACTATTGCAAGTATAAAATGAGGAGGAAACATTATTCAGTAACTGTGTTAGAAAATGAATCATATTTATGCCTCCTCTTATGGTCACTTATGTAGAAGTATCAGAATAAAATGTTATTTTAACTTATACTGATGTATCCATAGAATCATAGAATCATTAAGGTTGGAAAAGACCTCTAAGATCACCAGCTCCAACCATCAACCCACCACCACCACGCCTGCTAAACCATGTCCTGATTTGCCATGTCCACACATTTTTTGAGCACCTCCAGGGATGGTGACTCCACCACTTCCCTGGGCACCCTGTTCCAATGCTTTCCAACTCTTTCCATCAAAACTTTCTTCGTATTTATTATGAAATCCAGGTCATGAACACTACTCATTGCTTCTCATTCACTACACCCCTTTCGTTCTCAGTGACTCACTGAATATGTCCCCTGAGAAAGGGAATACAATCAGTCAGAAGCTCACAGATCAAGGATGCCTGCTAATAGGACAGTACTTCTTTGGGCTTCATACAAGAGAGACTTGAAGCTTAATGTTGACTTTTTCCAAAGCCTAAAGTACTTCCAAGCAGAAGACCCATGATGAGGCCAGCTGCACTTTTTTGCTGCTGTTGGAGGACAGCACTTTGAAGTGATCAAGTAAAGACAGAAGATAAAAACGTCTCACTGTCCCAGCAGTTGTGCTGGGGGGGAAGGCAGGGACATCCTGCTTTCCCACCATTTGTTATAGAAAGAAGCAGAATGAAATTTTCTTGCTTTTTGCAAGAATTATTCTCTTACAAGCAGCAAAACACGCTCTTGATGATGATTTACTCATTGCATGATTTTAGAAGAGCAGCAGGACTGAAAGGACCCTGAGGATCCTCAGAAGACAATGCACATAAACACTTGCAATGACTACTGTATTAGTAAGTCAACAGGTGACAGCTGCCTCCTGCCCAGCACTGAGCCAATGCTGTTCTAGATGAAAACATCAAAACACACCGATAAAAATTGTGGTAATAATTTTACTCCAGTCCTTCACAAGTACTGCTAATTCTTCACATCTAACAAACATACTTCTACCTAGCAAGTGTACAGTTAGAGAGGCTGTACAACAGACACACCTGTTTATTAGCTGTTCCCAAAGGTAGGCTACAGCTGACTCCATTTAAATGAAGCATTAAGGTGCCCACAAAAGTCTTTCATTTTCTCACTACACCAAAGTATATAAGACCAAATCAAGTAAATTTTTTTACAGATCTAGAATCTTCTAGGTAACTGAAAGAGGTAAGCCTGTCACTAAAGGCCTAAGCTACCACAGAAATTACATATTCCAGGAGAAAAAAAACAGATTATATAATTTTTGTGATTATTTCCCAAGTCTTGTGTCTCAGTGTGAAATTAAAGACTAGCGGGAATGAAATCTGCTGTACACATATATTACTGATTACTTAATTTTTATAGGAGGTAATGTCCAGCCCTTTTAAATGTCTTGAGGTCCCAGGTTTCACTTTGCAAGATGAGGTGGTTAGCCAACCTTTAGCAGCTGTTTCATTTTTCAGTAAAAAAGCCTTCTAAAGTATCAGGAAGACTCATCTTTCAAAAAGGTCAAAATTATTATAACCTTCCTTTAACCCATCAAAAAGGGAACCCATAGAAAAGGGAAGAACTGTTGTAAAGGGCTGATTCAGATATTTTTCTCTTTGATGCTGCTGTTGCCATTGCCCAAGGTGCATACTTTCCTGATTCTCCTCAGACTGTCAGGCAATTTCTACTCCATCTCCAGCAAGGTGAAACTCATCTGTTTCAGATTACCTGAGAAACACTGTAAGACCCCCCATTTCCTACTAGCATGCCCCATCCCATTGTTAGAAAAACCTCCAAAACTAGTAAAAGTATATTCACAGATAAGTGTCATCAGAGTCAAAGTTTGTCTTCCTCCCAGACTCAGCGTTGCACAGGAGTTTCTTATCTTGGGCAAACTGTAGTGCAGAGAACAGCTCTATCCATTGCACTCTGAGTTACTGACCTCAATTTTAACTGTGTTTTCCTGCTGCAGATATTCTGGAGCTGACTTTGGTCCCAACAACCCTCTGGTTTGCTGACCCATGAGTTTCCTCTCCATTTCTGACTGCTGCATTGTTTCTCATGGTTGTGTCCACACGTGCTGTGTTTGATCCTACACGCACAAGAGGTGACCCCTGGGATAAAGAGCTTTAGCCCAGACCACAGCAGGCTGGGTGAAGCTCAAAGACACTCAGATCAACCAGAACTAAGGAGGCTGCTTTCCTTGTGCAGTTGTCTTCTGAATGATGCCATTGTATCAGTGAGTCTGAGCAGCTACCAGACTTCTCTCCACCACTGGGAGGTCCAGAAAGGTGGTGTGCGTGACCGTGTGCGTGTCTGTGTACTCTCTAACAAGAGTCTAATAAAGACTCATCTCAAGCTGCTGCCTCACTAGGAGCATTTGTAATGTCTTTCCCACTTTCTGGTTCCCTCTCTACACAGAGTTTATGGGATGGTGCCACAGTTTAAGCCAGCAGCTGGCAACTAAGTACCAGACAGCCACTCGCTCACCCCTGCCCCCCTTCCCAGCAGGACGCAGAGGAGAAATGGATTAAAGGGACTTGTGGAATGCCAAACTCAAATTCTTGAGAATTTTGCAAAACTCCTGAAAAAAAACACAAACTCACAGAAAAGTTTGAACTCCTGGACAAAAGAGGATTTGAACTCACAGAAAAGAGGCAGCTGAAAGCTTTCTGCCCCCTGCTCAATCCCCATTCGTAAACTGAGCACGACGCCTATGGTATGGAATATTTCCATTGGCCAGCTTGGCTGTCTGTCTGGCTCTGCTCCCTCCCAACTCCTGCACACCTGCTCATGAGCTGAATACGAGAAACTGGAAAAAGTCCTTGATTTCACAGCAAGAGCTAAAAGCATCAGTGTTATCAACATTCGTCTGGTACTAAGCCCAAAACACAGCAGCTACTGGGAGGAAAATTGACTCTACCCCAGACAAAACCCGGACAGAGGGTAAGACTGACAAGTCTGAGACATCAATCATATGTAGAGTTTGCTTGAAGCGGATCAACAGAATGAGCACTTATTTGGGGACAAGGAAGATGGAGAGCAGTCACACTCAACCCCACACTGTGGTGATAGACGACTCATTTCTTTAGGAGGCTACACATTACTGAGAACTTCAGCTCTCCTCCAGATGAAATTATTTCTCTGTCCTCCATCTACAGAACAGACAGGGCTTAGTGTTATTTCAGCTCCTTTTGCTACTTATTACTGAGTGCAGGTACATAACTCTGTCATTGTCCCTTCCCTTCAGGAAGCATCCTTTGTTGTCCTAAAATCTTCCTCATCTTGTTAGGTAATTAAATCTTCTAAACCATAGCTAGGAGTATTTTTCTGCCCTATCAAATACCCATGTTACTTATGTGCGTGACTACATATGATTTCTGCTTCTGGAAAAAAAAATTTTGTCCATAAATTTCTTCTCAGGTTTATGATTTGCAACTGGAATATCACTTTTCAGAATGTGGCAAATACAAACAATACATTATTTTCCTTTTATGTTACCTTTTTCTTTTTAAAGAAAAAAACCCAAAAGTTTTTCCCTCCCTCTAGCTATCATCATTGAAAACAATATATACAACTTGACCTTTACCAGCAGACAGCTCGTATCTAATACTATTCCATTCTTAGGAAATACAGAATTCTGAAAATCAAAGCTATGTCATCAAAACACAGGCACAGTATCAATCCTGTTGGCCACAGGGAGAACTCAGAACAAACATATTTGAGCTAATGTCAAAGGTACTTAACATATTAATAGTCACCCTTTCGATAACAACTTAAAAGTTCATGTGTTTTCATTGGTCAAAGTATACGAATTATAATTATTTAAATTTACAATTTAAATTTGTATTAAATTTACAACCCAAATTATTATTTATAAAAAATCTGCAGTAACAAACATGACAAATGATGGAATAACATTTCCTCCTTCCCTCTTCTCCTCACTGTGACTGAGAAGGTTGGATAAAGTGTAGGTTGATTAAGATTGGTGTATGTCTAAAATAAGTCTTCGTAAGAGATGAACTGTTACACACTATTGTACTAGTTTTGGCTGGGATAGAGTTAATTTTCTTCACAGTAGCTAGTAGTATGGGTTTGTGCTGAAAACAGCATTGATAATACAGGGATGTTTTTGTGCTTACACAGAGTCAAGGCCTTTTCTGCTTCTCACACTGACCCACCAGCGAGTAGGCTGGGGGTGCACAAGAAATTGGGAGGGGACACAGCCAGGACAGCTGACCTTAACTCACCAAAGGGATATTCCACACCACATGACATCATGCTCAGCAACAAAAGCTGGGGGAAGGAGGAGATGTTCAGAGTTATGGCATTTGTCTTCTCAACTGTTAATGTGTGGTGGAGCCCCACTTTCCTGGAGATGGCTGAACACCTGCCCGCTGATGGAAACTACTGAATTCCTTGTTTCGCTTGCAAGTGTGGCTTTGTTTTTTACCTGTTAAACTGTCTTTATCACAACCCACAAGTTTTCTAACTCCTACCCTTCTGATTCTCTCCATTACCCCACCAGTGGGGAGTGAGCAGCAGTGCAGGGCTTAGTTGCCAGTTGGCATTAAATCACTATTATAGCTTGTGTCTACAATTATAGGTGCGCAGTAACGTACATAAGGGATTGTATTGTACAGGTTCCAGCTATAGCATTTATCTACAGGTTCTTCTAAGACTAGAGACCAACAAGCTGTTTATAGCTCTATATAATGTTTGATACAGGTAAATATCTAAAGATACTGATGACATACTGCTCATAGGTGCCCTATATTTACAAGTTAAATCACATTTACTTCTCTTAAATGATTCTTAATATGCCACTTTGCAGGGTGTGATCAACACAATGATGACCTTTTTATACCTAGGTGAGAAAACTAGGTATTCATTTAAAACAACTGCAATACTGAACAAAGGACGGTCATATTCACATGACAAAATAACTTTCTGTTGGAAACAAATAAGTACTGGCCTGTTTTGAAAATTATCCAAGCTAAGAAATGGGCACAGACAGTGGAAGAATGTTTTCATGAAAAAATAAATAAATATTATCAGGCATAAATAAACTCTTTGGTGCAAAAAAAACATTCAGGAAAACCCTTTCATTCATGTAAAAGAGCAAACAACTGCACATAGCAAACCGATTTCTAAAATTCAGAAGCGGGTAATGCTTTTTACTTGACTGATCAACCCTCCTTTTCGCTGCTGGACTTAATTACAAGGACATTTTGGCAAAGGGTTTAAGCAGCACAACTGCATAACTAGCTACCCTCTCTTCAGTAAGTTGTCTAGTTTGATGATCTTCATGTTACTCACTCTGCATTGTGCACAGGGCTGTGACTTAAAGTAGGATACTTAATACTACGGCATTAGAGGTGGCTAAAGTAAGATGCTTAACACTACAGCATCCAGGGTTTAGAAGCATCTTGTGCCTTACGTGTTTTTAAGGCTGAACGTTAGACATGGCTTGCAACTCTCTCACACCTGGTTTTCATGCTGCAACACAGAACCCAGGACCATAAAGTGCAAAATAAAGAGCCTGAAAGCCCAAGGCTGTAAGAGTAGCCTTCCCTTCTCCTCTTGCCGGAAATGAATGAAAAAAGCTGTGTAATTGATTAATACAAAGGCAAACTAGTAAGAAAGATGTTCTTCAGAGTGTGAGGCATGAATGACTATTGTCTAGAACCAGAAAATATCAACTGAATTAAAGGCTTAGAAGCAGAGGAGAGAACCAAAGGGAAAGAAATAGATTTAAAAAAAGGATGAGTGGGTGGGTGGGAGAGGAAAGAGCAGAGGTTTGTTGGTGGGATTGCTTGCCTCCTTGGAATCTGACAAACAAAGCAAAAAGGGAACTAATTCTGTTCTTCTGCACTAACAATACATGAAGTGACTTGATAGAAAAGAAGGACCAGCATCCACAACCTCACCAAAGGCAGGAATTTTGATTTGCATATTTACTCTGTCAGACCTCCAAGAACAGCATCTCTTTCCTAGAGACTGAGGGACTGAGCCATTTGCTTTTTCTGCTGTCAAGCACTCTATGAAAACTGTAGTGTATCATATACATTTCACAAATACATTCTTGTTCTCCTTGCAATTTATAAACAAGAAAACAAAAAATCCTATTAGTGAAATATTTCTGTCTGACATGATATTGTTGCCTGCTGTCATGGTTTAGCCCCAGCTGGCAACAAAGAACCACACAGTTGCTCTCTCCCTCCTTCCCCCACCTGGTGAGGTGGAGAGGAGAATCTACAGGAAAAGCCAAAACTCATGGGTTGGGATAGAAACACTTCAAAAGAACAGTAAAGGGAGAAGCAAATAACAACAATAATACTGGTAAAACAAATACACAGCATGCAATGTTCTCACCACCCAAAGCTCAGCTTGCTCCTGAGTAGCAAATCACCCTACTGCAGGCAGCTCCCCCACTTAAATACCCAGCATGATGTCACTTGGTGTAGAATCTCCCATCTGATTGGCTAGTTTGTGTAAGCCCAGCTGGCTTCTCGTGGAAATTAACCCTGTCCCAGCTGAACCCAGGACACCTGCATTGAACCTTTAGGGCTGCCTGGGAAGTGGAAGTCACTAACGCATCAGCTTTTGTTCTGCACTTCTCAGGACCTTTGGTGAGCGAGCTGTGAGCAGTCCCACATTTACCTGAGATAAAGCAGCACTCAGAGGCATGGAAACGGAATCCATTCAAGATCTGGTTTTAGTTACAGGCATTTACAAAACGCCCCACTTCAAAAAGCGTTGTCTTTCTTTTTCAGTGTTCAAGGTGTGAGTAAAGGCTGAGATTTATCACATCAGAGCTGCTTTTAGAGAAGAATTAGTCTTGTGTGCCAATTGAGGAGGACCAGCCACCTCCCAGTTCATGACTAGCGGGGCAGGCAAGGCCCTGCAGAAGGAAAGAAAAGTAAGGAATTACTCTGCCTTTGAGGGGGTGTTGCGGTACTCTCCTGCAGTCGTGGTGGACCTAGCCAGACTGCCTCTCTCCCGAGATGGTTCCCTTACTACTGCTGCATACTAAGAAATTTGAATTCATATTGCTTGTCCTGCTTCA
>Ga0065711_1027008_pt1 | contig 55714 bp, 17 predicted proteins | sample Hoacrofraction12_FD_59098 | JGI IMG/M metagenome (GOLD analysis project Ga0065711, IMG submission 59098) | Hoatzin crop microbial communities from Cojedes, Venezuela - Epithelial fraction 12 v2 (version 2) | ecosystem: Host-associated > Birds > Digestive system > Esophagus > Crop | place... | reverse complement strand
CGCCTGGACAAGGTCCTGTGCAGCCTGCTGTAGGTGACCCTGCTTCGGCGGGGGGGTTGGACTAGATGACCCACAGAGGTCCCTTCCAACCCCTACTATTCTGTGATTCTGTGATTCTGTGATTCTCCCAAAACCTATTGGGACTCTGGCCTTGCAAAGAGAACCATAGAAAATCAGAGGCTGCCCTACAGTTCTCACGTCCATTTACTGCCACCTAAAACCTGGGAGGATTTAAGAATGCAGAAAATTATTAAATTCACAGACTGAATCATAAAACTTGTCTTTACAAGCTCTTGTACTTATCAAGGACAAACTCACATGATAAATGTTATGTTACCAGTGTACCAATTGGAGTAAGATATATCCAGTTTCTTTCAAAACTAATTACTCTTTTTATATTATTTTCATTTCTTTGTATTTCCACAACTAAAGCAGTTTGCCCCGCCTATATGGAAGAAAGCATTGCAGAATAAGGCTTGTCTTCTCATTCTCTTTTCTCTTCTCCATTATTTTCAATTCTTCTGACTGTCTGCTTTAAAATTTATGGGTTTGACAGATGCCTCAACCCCTACAGTAGAATTTTACGTTGTTTAGGTAACTGTCTGAAGTCAACGACACCAAATCCAAATCATGTTCCATTTTCAAAATATTTTCTCATCCCCACTATTACTGCTTTCTGCCAGCTTGTATCCTTCAGCACATTGATCACTGCTTTAGCAAAGTGCTATAATTTTGTACATTGTACTTCTTGAAATCATGTTAATCAGCACTTGGCCCAAGAATAACTGAGTCAGATGGGAAGAGGAAAGAAAAGCAATTGAAAATTACATGCTGTGTGGCTATTTATGTGATCCTTAAAATGTTCAGATGGGTTACTTACCATTATTTTTTCTGAAGTTCATAGGAATTATCAGTCTGATATTACATTTAGTTTTCTATGAGAAATATCAGTTGAATCTTTCCAATTAGGAATTCTTGGTGGTAGCACGTTTGGGGGTTACCTTACTTGAATTTTGACCATTGAATATAGGGCTTTACATCTGTGTAGTTAGAGGAAGTAATTCTAATTTCTTGAAAGAAGACTTTTACTTTCATCCAGTCCACCTAAAAGCTTTAATATCAGTCACAGTTCTAAGGACAGGCAACAGCTCTTTATGTAACGGTACCTGTAAAATCCCAATACTTAACACTTTAGCATATTTCCCATCAGTTAGTGCTACAAGGAAGCACAGAAAGATTCTTCTTTGGCTTCCCTGCATATTTGAAATGAAGAATCACTGTTTCTGCTCATTAAAGATAGTAATTTAACCTCAGAAATTTACAGCCGAAAGTGGTTTGATTTTTAAGCCAAACTGAAGGGATTAGCAAATACTTCATGGCTGTCTGATATTCTCACAGCAAGATTAAAAAAATGTTTCAAGAAAGAAAAAGAACCAAAGCCAAATTTTAGCCAAAATCACAGCAAGAAACCCAGGGAAGCTATACAGCATTTCATTCAGTTCGTATTGATTCTGACAAGTGATCAAAGTACAGGTTATATGAAGAAAAAAAAAAAGGAGTTTTTCTTAAGTAAAATCTACTAAAAGGGTAAGTTGCTAAGTAAAAAGTAAACTCTAAACACATAGTATGGCAATGTGAAACAAGAGTTCATTGCCATCAAGGCTTGTAATAGCAGAAATATCTTCTATCCTCCTCCACTTCAGTCACCAGTGGAAAAAAAATGAAAAAGAGCTCATAAATAGAAAAGGTGGACTTGGAAGATTGGTCAGGTTTTTTCCCCCAAGGTATAAATTTCCTGCTACAAAATAAGTAATCCAAAACAAAAATCAAATAAATACTATTTGTTGTCATATAAATAAATGTTATTTATCAGAAAAATCCACTGATCTTCTGACTGCATGTATTGTTTACAGTGTAATACACAGTACAGGAGAGATATTCTATATGGGATAGAACTCCGTGATCTTCTAACTAAATTGCAAGGAAAAAAAGCCTGTACACAGCAGAGCTTCAAGTTGTACCGTTGTTGTATTATTGAGGAGAATATAATGCTGCTCCCACAATCTACAAACTATTTTATTGTCAATGCTGACAGTTAGACTGTAACTAACATAAACAGATATATCTTATTTTCCCACATAAGTGGCTTAATAATATATTAAGGTACATTTTTAGATCTCAACATGTATGTGTAAATTCAAGGACTCAGGATCTGGGGGGGAGACTGCCTTCGTACTTATAGATAGGTTTATTTTATTTGTACTTTAATCAGGAAAGTCCTGAACAAAAGACAAAAACATGCACGTTTTTCAGGACAAAACATTTCCAGCCAGTATCGCAGTGTTCAGATGGTCTGGGCACATCACCTTGGATCCAGAACACTCATTTTCTCATTAGCTATTCCATCTTGGTAAGAAAGGCCCTAAATTCAATAACTCTCACTGGCAGGCCAATTTGTTTTTAACAGCTACACTCTTTGCAAGACACCTTGTACTGCAGTCATGGGGTTTTATTCATTTGAATCATATGGCTAAATATAATTATAGCCGTCAATTACTTTGTACTTTCAAAAACACAGAAAATGTCTTACATTGTATATAAGGCACCATTAGTGGAATTGTTTCCTTCTTAATTGGCATAGGTTGGAAGTGTTCTTCAGGCTTTTCAGATTTCTGATATCCTTGCCCTTCTCTCTCACTTTTCTTCAGAAAAAGAGCCAATGAATTTTATTCGATAACTTTTATATGTAAATACTGAAAAGAGGTGGGAGTGCTGACCAGAACATGGATTGCAGTAATCTGACGTCAGGAATTTATCCTCCAGAAAAAATTATTATGCAATCTTTGGCCCAGTTAACCTTAAATTCTTCATTAATCTGTGGGACCGCTTCAACAGACAAGGTAAACCATGTTCATCAGGACTGACCTACAGCCACTGTGGTTAGGATATTGTCCCGAAATGTCCCTATCAATCAGTTAAACCAGGTGAACACAGAACTCCTCTACCGTCACTCCAGGCTATAGGGAAGAGCAGGAATATGTATGGGGATGGGGGAGATGGGAGTGGGACTGCATGGACTCTTTGCAAGACACTTTTTCCTCTACAACTCTTAAGAGATAAATGAGCCCTGAATAATACTTGGAAAGCAAAAGTTGACCTAACCTTCCCTTAATGAAGGAGCCCTCCTAAAGCTACTACCTAATTATCTTCATTCTCTTAACTTCAACAGAATCTCACTCCAGGGCCCTTTAAAATATAGTCTCTCCCTTTATTCCTCAAGCCTGTAGGTAATAGATGTATTTAGCATTTATTAAACCCTAGAAATAAGGTGTGAGCTATGTGCAAAGCATTTTGCTTTAGCATGCAAGTCTGCTCTCCCCTTCTAAATCCACAGAAGCACCTCCCAGCACTCAGTGGTGCATCTTATGGGCAGGCTTAGAGCTCACCCCTACTCTCAGCATATCGCTGCCGTGGTTCCCAAGCACACTGAGAGAGGGCACCTCTCAGTGAATGAACGGGGTGTTTTCAAGTGTATTCCGATTTGTCCACACACTCAACAGTCATCTCACCCAGCATTTAGGTGCATTACCTAACAGCTGTCATATAATGGGACTTTACTTTCAGGTATCATAGAATCATAGAAGGAGACCTTCAATATCATCGAGTCCAGCCATTAACCTAACACTGTCAATTCCACCACTAAACCACATCTCTAAGCTCTGCATCTACATGTCATTTAAGTACCTCCAGTGATGATGCCTCAACCATTTCCCTGAGCAGACTGTTCCAATGCTTTACAGCTCTTTCAGTGATGACTTTTTTCCTAATATCCAACCTAAACCTCCCCTTGATGCAACTTGAGGACATTGCCTCTTGTCCTATTGCCTGTTACTTGGGAGAAGAGACCAACACCCACCTCGCTACAACCACCTGACAGGTAGTTGTAGAGAGCAATAAGGTCTCCCCTCAGCCTCCTTTTCTCCAGACTAAACAACCCCAGTTCCCTCAGTCGCTCCTCACAGGACCTGTGCTCTAGACCCCTCACCAGCCTTGTTGCCCTTCTTTGGACATGCTCCAGCAACTCAACATCCTTCCTGTAGTGAGGGGCCCAAAACTGAACACAGTAGTCCAGGTGCGGCCTCACCAGTGCCGAGTACAGGGGCACGATCACTTCCCTGCTCCTGCTGCCCACACTATTCCTGATACAAGCCAGGATGCCTTTGGCCTTCTTGGCCACCTGGGCACACTGCTGGCTCATGTGCAGCCGGCTGTTGACCAACACCCCAAGGTCCTTTTCTGCCAGGTAGCTTTCTAGCCACTCCTCCCCAAGCCTGTAGCATTGCATGGGGTTGTTGTTACCCAAGTGCAGGACCCGGCCCTTGGCCTTGTTGAACCTCACACAGTTGGCCTCGGCCCATTGATCCAGCCTGTCCAGATCCCTCTGTAGAGCCTTCCTACGCTCAAGCAGACTGACACTCTCGCCCAACTTGGTGCCATCTGCAAACTTACTGAGGGAGCACTCCATCCCCTCATCCAGATCATTGACAAAGATGTTAAATAAGACTGGCCCCAATACTGAAATCTGGGGAACACTGTTTGTGACTGTCCACCAACTGGATTTGACTCTATTCACCAGAACTCTTGGGGCCTGGTCATCCAACCAGTTTTTACCCAGCAAAGTGTACATCCATCCAAGCCATGAGCAGCCAGTTTCTCCAGGAGAATGCTGTGGGATACAGTCTCAAAGGCTTTGCTAAAGTCTAGGTAGACAACAGCCACCGCCTTTCCCTCATCCACTAAGTGGGTAACCTTGTCATAGAAGGAGATCAGGTTGGTCAAGCAGGACCTGTCTTTCATAATCCCATGCTGACTGGGTCTGATCACCTGGTTGTCCTATACGTGCTACACGATGACACTCAAGATCAGCTGCTCTGTAACCTTCCCCAGCACCGTGGTCAGACTGACAGACCTGGATTCCTCCTTCTGGCCCTGCTTGGAGATGGGCATCACATTAGCTAACTTCCAGCCAACTGGGACCTCCCCAGTTAGCCAGGACTGCTGATAGGTGATGGAAGTTGGCTTGGCGAGCACATCCGCCAGCTCGCTCAGCACCCTTGGGTGGATCCCATCTGGCCCCATGGACTTGTGTGTGTCTATGTGGTGTAGCAGGTCACTGACCATTTCTCCGTGGATTTTGGGGGTTTCCTTTTGTTCCTCATTCCTGTCTTCCTGCTCAGGGGGCTGGGTGTCCGGAGAACAACTTCCCTTACTGTTAAAGACTGAGGCAAAGAAGGCATTAAGTTCCTCAGCCTTTTCCTCATCCATTGTCACTAAGTTCCCCCACATCTAACAGAGGATGGAGATTCTCCTTTGCCCTCCTTTTGTTGCTAATGTATTTGTAGAAACATTTTTTATTGTCTTTTATGGCAGTAGCCAGGAGATGTTCTAGTTGGGCTTTGGCTCTTCTAACTTTCTCCCTGTATAGCTTTACAATATCCTTGTAGTCCTCCTGAGTGGCCTGCCCTTTCTTCAATGGTAAGATGTAGCTTGTTACTGAATTTCCCTCCTTGTCTCTCTTCATGCCAAATGACTGGATTCCTATTCTGTTTGAAGCAGCAAGGAATTATCAGCTGTCTGGGGTGGGGGAGAATTTTTTTTGTTTGTGGTTTGGGGGTTTTTTTCCAGTTTTTTATGTCTGAGAGCAGATTTGAGACACTTCTATGAGTTTGTAACATTTGCCATGGTAGCTCTCACCAGAACTGTGTCACCAAGCATGTATAATTTCAATGATTATTAAATGTTTCCAACACATTCTTAGAAAACAACATGCTTGGAGAATGTCTTCGAACAAACTGACCTTCAGATTTCTTTTATATAATCTATGATTCAATAATAATTGTGTAGCTCACCTCTATAGTGGTAATTACAATTCCTTGATTTTTTATTATACTTCCTAGAAACTCACCTGGCAATCATTGCAAAATTGCATTAAAAATTAAACAGATGATTTCCCCAACTTGCTGGCCTTCAAATTCATATTCAAATTAATGTCATCACCTTCTCAGAGGTGGTTGACACAAAACAGAAATGTTCAGCAGCCTTTAATAATCATTGGCTACACAAACTACATTAATTATATGAAGACAGCTTTCAGCAACTCATATCATTAACTTACAATGAAAAGCAGCAACTATTTGCAAACATATTCTATGCCTCCAGAGTAAGAGCCTCAACTATTTGCAGTGAATTTAAATTAGATTCATAAGATTTTAAGAGCATCAAAATACTAAATGAAAACATCTTACCTAAAGATGAATGACCTTGCAATAAAGGATAATGTTTGATATTTTTCTTATTTATTGTTTGTAAAATATTACTGTAGAGTCAGAGACTTCACACAGCAGTTCATGCACCTCTTGAATAACTCCTCAGATTTCAGAAAGAGTTTTCAAGAATGTATTTACACGTTGAATATAAATCCCCTTAACTACTACAAATTTTTAATCACCTAAAATAAAACACCTGAACTATGCAATTTAGAAGTTAAATATTGCAACATGACAGTTTTCTGTAATTATGGAAAATACTGAATTATGTTGTCAGACTCCATTTAAAAAGAGACAGACATTTCTTTAATATCCAGATTCTAATTTAAGAGTATTTCCTTTAAAGTAGATGCCATTTTGTAAGCACAAATATAACGTACCTCACAGCCATTCCAACTCAAAACATACATCATAAACTAGCAGGTCACTGTTTTAAGCCTGTGAATTACAGACATGATATGACAAATCTGTAGTAAATGTAAATTGGAATGGCTCTTTTGCTCAGTTGAGAAATGGCTTTGCTTTTTAGGGACACGAAAAGTTCTCTCACATTTTAGGCTAGGTCAGATAACACAGCTGAAATGGATCCATCTTTTTTGAGAAATGAGATCAAAGTAATTTCACCAAGCTATATGACCTCTATAATGTGGCTAGCTATCCTGCACCATAACAAAATGTATTTTAAAAAGTAGTTTCAAAAATAAAAATGTCTATAACCTTCTGATCCAGTGTCCCATATATATGTGTCTGACAACCTGAAAAAATATGAATATCTAATCTCTGTAAATTATGTAAAGATCAAAAAGATTTCTAATCAATCATTGTTGGATGAAAGCTGAACTTTCTTCAAGAACTCTTTTAGGTATGTTTCTCAGATTAGCCACATTTCAGACAGCAAATCAGTACACAGAAGATTAAAATTCATAGAAAGAGAGAAAATCTAATAGTTGCCTAAAGGATCATGGAGAAGGGTCCATAAAACTGCTAAAATATACAAGTAAGCATCTTAATTTCTGTGTACTACCACCAACTAAACTATCTAGAGGCAAATGATTCGCTGGTTTGCACATACTTCAAAAAGAAAGTAATGTGACAGTTCTGCTTAAACACAGCGCTTTATTCTCCCTAAGAACAGGGACAGATACAATACCGCAACTCTAATGCCTTCTGTCCACAAGAAAAATGTAACTGAGATTCCTATTTTTAATACCCTTTCCTCCAGTACTTTATCCACACTTCATCAAAGAAAATCTGAAGAAGGCTGTAAACCACAGGATTCTTCGTTGCAGAAACAAAATCAAAGGAAAAATACTGTCCCACAGATAAGGACATTATTTTCATACGTAATTTCACACGGCTTTCTTCATTTCAGTGTTTTATGCTTTGGCAATAACTTGTTCAATGGGTAGAAAGAAGGGGCAATTTTATTGTGCCAGTCCTTAGTGGAACATTATTCAAAAACATTCAAATGAGAAGTGAAGCAGCCTTTGTAGGAGCGCTACCTGCCCACATGCAATTCAATCCAAGGTTTATGGAGTTGGTCAGTGGAAGAAACACCCATGTCTGCCAGGCTGATATCCTTTAGTTTTAAATTTCCCTTTTGATCACTGGTCATCTGATGACTTTTACACAGATCTTTGGAGGAGAGGGGTATCATGTCAGTGTTTGTGGGTCTTGCACCAAGAACAAAAATGTCTTGATGCTTCTTTTGCACATTGAGCTATGAATGACCTGACATGGGGTCCTTATTAAACTTCTCCTGCTATGGTACTGAGATAGCTGCTTTACTTCCTGAGTAAACAAAGTGCTCTTTACCTTACCATAGGTAAAGGAAAGGAATTTAAGTGAGAAGAAAGCTGAGCCTAAAGTATACGGGCACTTGTTGCCAAGTAAGTACTGTTTCAGAAAATACCTAAACACACACTCAGGTGTCTTAGACAGAAATCTTTAAGAAGGAAAAAAAGATGATTTTCATTACAAACAGAATTGAGACTACATGAACATTTGTTTTATTAACTGACTGTACATTATAAAATGTGAGTTAATGAATTAGAAAAATCAGAAATCATATGAGATGCTAGCCTAAGAATTAAAAGCTAATTTATAAAAACTCGAAAAACAATCTTGTTTACTGCTAAAGGGGAAAAAAAGAGAAGGAATATATAAGGGCATTGCATCTACCATTTACAAATGTTTATGCGAACACATGAAAATACAATATTTTAAAGACAAATAGATTAAACAGTCATTTTAAAAGATTTAAACTTTGGAATTAAAACATAAACTCAATTTTTTTCCCAATGCCTGCATACAGGATAGTTTTGCATATACAAGAAGCAGTAAGCAGAACAGGGCGGTTCTTCACCAGGGCATGTGTTTGCAGACTTGGACACTATATGCTGTAGTCGCTCTGCCCCTCCCCAGCTCCCCAAAGCTTTAGGATTGCACATCAGACTGGGAATTCCCCACCTCTCGAAACTCAGGCAAAGACTCCGAGGTGTCCCTGAAACAGACTTAACACAGGAATCTTGTTCCCGTGCAGAACAGTAGGAAGGATGGGAAGAACATTTAGGATCTAATTTCGGGTTTTCTGAGTTTTGCCTGTGTCCTGGTGCCATAGCAGCAGGATGCACTCAGCTCTGATCAGCTCCTATCATCCGTCTCTTGAGCGCTGGTGCTCTTCCAGCAGAATATGATTATGAACGTTCATTACAGTGTTGGCAATCACTTGAGGCTCACCACAAATAAAGAACATAAAAACACTTCATAGATCACTTGCAACCCATGAAACACATTTTGGGAATCCTTAAATGGAGCTTATATTGCTTGAAGGGATGGAAAACAACATGAGAGGACAATAATATTAAGTAAAGGCACACCCATGTTCTTCAGAAAAACACAGCTTTTGATTCAACTGTTCTAAACCAATAGATGAGGCAGAGTTGCAACTCTCAAACATTTCTATATTTTTCATTTACACTGAAATCCACTTTGCTAATTAAAACTTATGTAATGATTCCAGTATATCAGATGATCATGGATGGGAGAAAAAAATCCAGAAACTATCTTATTCTAGTTATTTCAGATTAATTTCTTAACTCAAGGCATTAGGTCACTTTTTTTAACCTGAACACCCCGATTAATACTTTAGTGACAGTAAAGCAGATAGTATAAACATGCCCTAGAGCTTTTACCACATATCAGACTTGGTTTTCTGATCTTACCAGTATAAACAGCTTGTAAATGTTGTTCCCAAAAGACTGTAGCTGTCTTAGGGCTGGATTACGTTCTTGCCTGGAAGCCTCTGTCTGGAACTGCTGACAGGGTTTCTTACCAGTACGTTTCTTCAAGCTTAAATATCCATTTAACTGTGACTGACTAGTTGGGATACAGAATGACCACGAAGATGCCTTCAGAGCACTTTTCCATTTTTCTTACTTTGAATACATGAAATTCTTCCTGATGTTCTCACAGAGAAATAAACCAAACAAGTTCTGAGTTTTTAAGTTTAGCTTCTGTTTCTTTACTTTCCTTCAAGGCATCAACCTTTGAAAATGTTACGGGAGGCATCCATTAAGGACAGACAGGAGCCTCCCATTCTAATTTGACAAAGGGCAGGCATCATCACCTCGACGACACCCTCTGGTGAGACTTTTCTCCCACAGGCCATTAATGTTAAGTGGAAGTACTGGATAATAGAAGTCAATAAATATTGCATTTTTGTAAACTGTTCAGGCATGGAAGCTGGCAAATGAACCTAGCCATGAATGTGATAAAAGTGACTATTATATAATCAATAATCATTCAGAAGAAAAAGGAAAAAATATTGAAAAATTAACAAAGTAGATTGTGTCTCTTATTCTCCGTATGCTTAGATTAAATAAACAATAAATGAAAGGAAATAAAAGAGAATAGTCACAGCAGGTTGTCATTGGAAAGATGTAACAGTTTAGATAGAACACTCTGCTGAAAGATCACGAAATGAAACAGGAGGGTTGGTTGTTTGGACTTGTTTATTTGAAGGTTTTTAAAGAAGAATGCTGATCTCTAAGTAACAGGTGAAAAACACCAGCAGGCAAAGGATTTAAGTGAAGCGATAGGCTAAAGAAAAATATTGAATGCTGGCAATCAGCAGAAGAAACAAATAGCCAAGTGAAGTTCATCAGAAAAATACTTCAAATGTTAAAACAGCAACTGAAAGCAAGACTCACAGTCAGAGCCAATAGGCATTGATGGTCAAGCGCAAGTGAAAAAAAAAGGACAAATGCAAGCAATAGCTGGAAGCATGGGGGGGACAGCAGAAAAAAAAAAGGACATGATAGTTATGATCCTTCGGTAATAATGAGCATAGTACACACTAATTTTGAATATTCTTCCACTGCAGAGGGACTTACAGTTTAGCTATGCTGTAATTACAATTACTAGGACAAAATCTATGCTAGAAAAATGTTGTTTTGATTGCAAAATCAAATATGCAAACTGAGGAAGTCTGATCTACACACAGTTGTCTCTTATGTGTCTATCTTTCACTAAATCTATCAGGGACGACCATATTAAAAAAAAAAAAACACAACACAACATGAAAATTGATTGAGCAGTGTATCAAATTGATTCCTGCATGTATTTGTGTGGGCGTGGGTTTGGGTTGGTGCTAGTATACAGAAATTCAGACAGATTTATTTTCATAATTTAAATTTTTGTGAGGTTGCTTTTCTCAAAAATTCTTTCACTACAGTTTTTTTTAGAATTGTCTTGTGTTTTGTTTGTCCCATATGATTTCCTAGCATTTTCTTTTCAGGAAAAAAGGAATTATATCACATATACGTACTTCTGTATATGTATAAACACATACATGAATCTTCACCGACAGTACTGTAAAATATGTGCAATCTAGTTAAGCCAAACTGGTTTGTTTTATATTAGCAGACCACTGACCATATTAGATATAGAATTATTGAAGGGAGAGGAGAAATTGGTAATAAACAGTAGGAAATGGCCACTGGAACTACATATTGAGTGAAGACAGGCAGTTAGGTGGATGTCTGGAAAACAGGTATTTTGTATATAACTATTCCTTTAACCCTGTTCCAATCACTGAATTAATAGAATATTGATATAATACAGTTACAATTAGAGAAAATCTGCCCAGCCTGTGGAAATGTCTTCTACTACATGTAACGATCTTTGTATCTACAGTCTATCCTCCTTAACGCATGGAGTACTTGCATATTTCTCCCCGTTTTTCCTGTTTCCTTCCAATCGGTTAAGATATTTCTGGTGCTGAGGTGCTTAGAATTGTACACAATAATAGCTGTGTAGTCTAGCCGGTGAAATAGGGTCTGTCATCTCTGAACAGTGACGTGATGCCCTTTTTGTGCAGGCAGCATTAATCATAAAATATTTTTCTGAACACTCTTATTCTATCATACAGCTTAGTGGGAAGAAAGCTCATCCTGCCATTTCGGCGTCTTACCCTGAATATCACTGCAATCGGTACAGTGTAAAAGGAAGAGCATCCAACAAGAACTTGAAACATGGGGATATTTTAACATGTATTTATTAGTAAGCTGTTTATTATGCATGTAAGTGGATACAGATGTCAGTTTCTCTGTGCTACATAAATTTGAGTGATGAATATATTTAATTTTGCTTTTGAAAGCTTTTATTCACAAGATGCCAGATCTTCCCTTTATATGGAAATATTAATCGATATTAGGAAATTGTGTAAAGATATCTTTGGTGTGCACAGTTAATATTTCTGTCATGATTAAAGCACCTCATTAAGAGTACAGTATCAGGTCAAAAAGTGTCTGTAAATGTGTATTATGTAAATGACTGTCTGAGACCTGATCCACAGCCTATAGGAATCAGTGCAAAGACTGCTGTTCCCAACAGAATACTCAGACTCATACTTTATTTCATAGGTGCATTAGAAGGTAAGTGGTTTTTACCATGTCTACTCAAATAACAGTACTGTTAAATCTCCATTCCTCTAATAATAAACAAATATTTGCCTTCACCAATCCTTTCATTCTCTCAAAAAAAAGAAATTTAGTATCAATTTGAGAAATCTTTTAATGCATCTTTTAATTCAATTTGAGAACTCTTTTAATTTACAATGCTGTTCTGAAATACTCTGGCAGATTAAAATGCTTCAAAGTAACCAACAAAAGATTTCTACCTCTTATTTCACTACGGAATTGCTCTATTCCTATTAAATTTATTATGCAGTTCCTGTCTTATATTCCTTTTACTTAATGACAAGGACCCCCTTTTTTTTTTTGTTTTTAAATACTGTTTAGACGGCAATTCAAGGCAAATTACTGTCTTCGCTGCACTTTGGAAGAAGACATGTGGAAGATTGCTAATCTATAATTTGTGAAAGCTGACTCAGGAAGCAAGATATGATCCAGACTAGGTAAAGACTATTCTGAGTCAGTTACCAGAGACTACTGTCACAGCAATATACCTAAAGAAATCTTTCTCTTGTCATGAAGAAGCATGTTTCAAACGAATATATTAAAATTTAGCAGTACACTTTCATATACAAATTCCAAGAGAGAAAGATATACCTATAAAATACGCAGTTACAGACTTCCATGGATCTCTGACAATATGTCTCGTCTGACTGTATGCCACTTTTAAATAGCCCTGATCCTATCATAAACTACTTCAAAACCAAGTAGAACTCCACAACTGCTATACTGGAGCATCAGATCAGTGAATATATATCTCTGTTACATGGTTTCAAATAGGTGGTTTTATTACAGCTGGTTATACAGGACAAAAATTTTTTTTCACCCTCTTAAAAACTGATAGTCTTAATTTCTGGTGCAGAATTCACTAACATTCTTCAATCACACTGCTGGTTTCCTTTTCTATTTTAAGTTACAATAACAAATATTTTCCACAGAGTCTAAGGAGCACCTTCAGCATATTTTATTTAAAATTAAAACAGGGAATAAAGTGAGTGCTGTTGGCAATTAACAATGCTTAAAAACAAAGTTTCCAAAACTTCTTAAATAAGCTGTAACATAAGAAATTATAGACTTTTGAAATCTTTCTTATAAAGACATCATATCAGTTCTTGTCATTATGACTGAAAATGCATACTGACTTGGGGGGAGGTAATTATTTAAAGTGTATAATCAGAAAACTGATCAATTGTCATCCTGTTACCTAGTACCTGTCTGAAGAGTTGATAAGACCTACAAGAGTACAAACAAAGGTGTTCTTTACAACTTCAATAACATCTTTTATGGATTTATCAAAAGTGTGACCAACCTTGGATTAACAGAAAGAAAAGCACATTTTATTTTGACACTATTATTAGTTGACTAAAATGTTATTTACTACATATGGCACCATAAAAAAAATGCAGTATAACAGTAATACGGTTATAGCAGTTCTTATACCAGCATTATTTCCATTTAGAATGTTATTCCATGGTTGGAAGAATGAGCTTCATGATTTATGACTTTCAGCACATACAATTTGAGTTACCAAATATTAATGGCATTTTGTATTAAATTTTAACATAATCATGTAAGGATTCCAGATTTGTTTCATGTACTTGATCATTTCAAATTTGAAAGTGACTGCATCTGAAATACAACTGCACATTTCGGCAGCCTTTTACATGCAAATTTATGTTCAGAAATATTTCTGAAAATTTCTCATATTTAGAAATACTGCAATTTGCTTGTAAGCCTTTTTATTTCAGAAGAACTCCACTTCTATTGAAACTTGGAAGAATCTCATGTCTTCTTTATTACATTGTAATAAATGAGAAAGTGCTCAAAAGTACTCCAGAGAAATCAGTCAAAATATTTTATGTAGTTATACTCAACTTATTTTTAAGTGTCCAAAGGAGTTATCATGTGATATGCTAGGGGCAGAAGCCAGGCAGAAGATTCTCTACAGAAAGCCAATAAATATTAAATAATTGGTCTCTATCACTTCTACCAGCACCATCTACATTGTAGAAACCACCCTCTCACTAGTACAGATATTTCATTTTCTGGTCTGCAAAATAAGCCCAAACATCTTGAATAAAACTAGAAAACTTTTAGTTTTTCAAGAAAAAGGTTAAATAGCAAAATTTAGTGTGTCCTGTCTGCTCCTATATTTCATATTTTACAAATTTAACACTTTCAGATAGCATATTATCTCCTTAAAATGAGCTTGATAGTTTAAAAATATTTAACTCCCAGTAAAGTACAGATGATTACCATTAAATATGTTCTATTAATAATTGTTCTGTTTATAGATAATTGATTTAAAGGAAGTTCTTGGGACTTCCAAAGAGTAATTTTCAGTAAAACTTCTCATATACATTAAATATTAATTATTCCATATTATTACAGACTTTTTTCTCCAAATCCCTCAATTGACCCTTACATTGGACTGAACATGCCTCAGTCTTATAGAATCTTCTCCTCAGTCACGCAGTCTGGCATATCTGCAATGCACTCTACAGCTGCAAGGATTTTTACAGATTTCCTGAGGAGAACAAATTTTCTTTTTTTGGTGTTCTGGGGTTTTTTGCAAGTATAAGCATAATATTTTTAAGTTAATATCCATAGGGAGTAGTCCTAACTGCAGGATTTCCAAATAAATAAACAAAATACTGAATTGCATGGGAAGGTAGCAGTTCTTTAGCATAAGCTATTATTTATATATTTATTGTCTGGTATTGTGTCAGACCTAGACATTTGAAAGTCCAAATCTTACACATTGCTGTTGAAAGTTAAGAAGTAGAAGACAGAAGTGTGTTCTAGCATCACAGAAATACTTAAAAATTAAATGCAGATTTTAATTACTGCTGTCTCTACTAGCATACAGTAATGTAAGTAAAGTTCTACACAGCAAAAATGACATCTTTGGGGGTTGGATTACATGATCCCCAGAGGTCCCTTCCAACCCTTACCATTCTGTGATATTTATTGCCTCTCAAAGACCACGGCCTGAACAGCATTTATCCCTGTCTCCAGGCACCTGAGTTTCCAAGGCAGAAGCTTAGGCTCTGTAGCTCATCAGTGGACATGGACATTTATCTCCAACGGACAAATTGAAAATAATGACTGAGTAACCAATCTTTCTGGATGTTTCTGGATTTGCGCTTACATCCCGTGTGCTGTTTAAGATCATTACGGCAGGGTTAGTCAACATAAGGCTTTTTGTACTAGGTCACACCTCGCCCATTAGTTTCTGAGAGTGATCAATAGCAGGCAACTAGAAAACAGTGCAAGAACAGAACAAATTTAAAGTAGTATTTCTGTGTTGAACTCTCCCGGTCATTGTTCCTCTGCAACATCTGCAGCTAGAGGTAATGTCTTTGTATTGAATTGTCTCAGACACATTTTTCTTCTATGAATTTGTATGCAGAGTTTTTAAACCCTGTAAGATTTTGGCATCCCTTATATCCTGAGACTATGAGTTACAGTTTAACTACGTGCACTTTGAAAAGTTACATCTTTTTGCTGGATTGAACTTGCCACCCCATGTATTTAAGGGATATGCAGGTGTGTGTCTACATTAATGTTTCGAATTGGATGAGAAATGTGCTTCTGAAGCGAATCTGATCATTCCCACTTACCAGGCTTGGATTTGACCACAGGGAGGTCTCAGCATTCCGCTAAATTGCTTTTGGGCAAAATTGAACTAGAAGATGAGCCCTGTGAAGCCACGCCACCAAATGCATTCCACCCACAAAGGGGTACCTCCATCATCCCACAGGACCAGGTTAGTGCTAGTCTGAAGTATGCTCTCCCAACCAAATGCGTGCAACGGGGGTCTTGAAAGCCAACTATCTCACTCCACAGACCTGCTCCTACTATGCCACATTACTTGCTAATTTAAACGTAGCCTACTTTACCTAGGGAATAGTGGAATGTAATTATTTTCCATCCTGTTTCAGGAGGTCTTACTCCATTTTGCAGTTAAACACAGCAATATTTTCATTAGATCACAGGCTACTACAATCTGCCTGTCTGAACACCAGTTTTGTTCCCTCCCTCAGAGTTAAATAGTGTTTCATGCTGGGAGAAGCATCTGAAAAGCCCATGTCTACACATAACAGAGGACAACATCAGACATTTGCTTTCCCTTTTTCTTCCTCTAGTGAGAAAAAGAGAACAGTATTATGGCTATTTTTGTATTGAAAGTCACAGCTGGATTAGTTTATAACTCAGATGTTTGACTACACTAACAGTTGCATTGCAATGACGATTTGGATATGATATTCAGGACATTTCGCCATCTATGACAGGCTCTGTTAGAGCTTTATATTTTTTTCATTTTTTTTTTTTAATGTAACTTTAAAGATAAGACAAGGCAAATTGTAAGATGGTGAGACATCTCACTATAGGGATGCCAGTGTTCCCTTAGAAATGGAACTATTTAATGAATAGTGGAAAAATTCTTACAGGTGTACTACATATGTGGACAAAAGCATGTACACTTTCAAGAGAAAAGAAGTAAAAACAACACAGTCTTCTAAAATACTGCCTGAAGATTTTTAGCTCTTGCCACTATAGCCAAATAGCTATCTTCCTTTCTTTCAGCGTTGACACCTCATGTCACAGAGCGCTGAGGACAGAGATAAACATTTTCATACGGGTTGTATATCTTCTTCATCGATGTCATTTAAAAATTCACTCAAGACTAAGGAAGATAAAGTCATAAGAATTGTCAAATATATTAGGATGGCCTAGATGAAACATTAGCAATGACTCCAACACTTGGTCATTCACTTGACCAGTTCCCCAAAAACACATAGAAAAGATATCATAGCTCATATTTCTTCTACATTTTACCAATTCACCAGGAGTAGAAAGACAAAAGAAAGGAACAGATGACAAAAGCATATTTTGATGTTCAGCTTTCCATTGCTTGCAAAGGAAAATTTAGTCAGCAGATCATTTAATAGTAACGTGATACTAGCGTACAAACTCTAAATATTACTCGTCAGTGCTAATCTTTCCTCTGAATTCCCATGTTACTAGTTTCTATCTGTTTTGGTTTGGATTGTTTTTTTTTTGTTCTACTATAAATACTTCTGACACTGCATAGGTCTTTTAGAGTCCCTTTATTCCCTCAGATCAGGTGTAAAGGAGATTGTGTCAATGTCAAAGGTTTTTCCTTTTACCTTATCAAGTTATCCTATTTACTTTTTAACAACTGCTTAACACCACCATATACCTGCAGAGTGAGCTCCCTAGTATTACTAGATCTTTTATTTCTGAGAATGTTGCTAACTATGTCATCTAGATGTACAAAGAGTCTAGAACAATTCTGAAGTGTAGTAATCATGTAATAGCTTGAAGTTACCCAAGTTAAATTTAGGAAGCTGAAATAATGATCTCTTTTTCAAAAACATTTGCATGATTTTTTTATATGTCCATATTATTGTTTGTCTACAACAGGCTTAAGAGAGTTTTTAAAGGTTTTATCTTTTAAAAAAACAACACAAGAAGATTTTAATGTCACCAATTCATTATTCAATTCTTCTCATTAATCATTGAATGCATTAGTCTAAATGGAGATTACTGGTAGGCAGTTTATGTCAGTAACTTGCCTGTTTCTCGGGACACAGAACTTTTTTCATGTGTGCAGATTTCTCCTACATTATCATGCATCTTTATAATCAGATTTTAAGTGAAAAGAAAAAAAAATCTGTGTCCATCTGTTTGGAAGAGCATCTAAATACTCAAAAAAGTGTTTCATTGTTTTGAAAACTGTTTGTTAGCACCTAGAAAATACTAACATTTCAGTTAATTATCACAGTCAGCCGCTTATATTAAACCTCTGTAAAACAAAATATTAAGAAAGAGAATTCCTCATTGCCACATTCTGCAAACAACTGTGTATAGCAGTTCTGTGGGTTTCACTCACAATATGCATATATATAATGGAAACTGTGTAATTTTGTGGCCTGTTGCAGGGTAGTCTAGCAGATAGGCAAAGATTTTACTCTTGTATAAAATGACAAAATGCTTCCTGAAAGCACACAATACAAACCCTTCTGGGAAGATTCTCATCTTCAAAGCGCAAGTCATGCCTCAAGAGACCCAATGTCACTTCTCTGCCTCCCCGCACACTTTGAGCCTGCTTATTCCTACAGAATAGCCACATATACAGACTTCTTCATGGTAAGAATGGGGCTGGTGTACATAAACTACATGGTAAGTAACTGAACATCCCGGAATTTAGGGCATTTGGGGCCATGTGAACTGAAAAAAGAAAGATCTGTGATATGTGGAAATGGCTGATGCTTAGTCTGTACACATGTAAAAGCAGAAAATGAATTGCTAAGACAACACATACACAAGTTCCCCTCATCTCTGATGAGGGAGAGGGAAACGAAAAATGGATGAGAAGAAAGTTAAATTTGTGATTAAGGCTGACGGAGGTTATCAGAATATGAGACAAAGTGCCAAGAAGAAAAGAAAGAAGAAAAAATTCAGGAGATGGTGGAGGAGGAAAGAGTCAGTGTAAAGCAAGAAATTCTTTACTAGCTGAGATGTCAAGTTACGATGAAAACAAAAAATTACATCCCACACTTTGAAGTCAGTATCCCATAATAACTTATATAGAAGAATTGGGAGATGAGAAAACTATTCCAGTGACCAGACGTTTCTTAAGAATATCTTATGGTAAGAACCAAATTTAGAATCGTGACAAGATTTTTATACTTCACGATTGTTCATTTTCCTTACTAAGCTCTTGTTCTGGAAACTCTAAAGTAAATGGAGTATCTCACATTACCTTTTTCTACCTTCCTATTAGTTTCCTGAGGAATTAAAAGAGGCCAGAAAGATCATCGCCTTTAGATGATACATATAAATTACACTCTTAATTGGTTTCCTAATATGGCAGTAGGATATACTGTTCTGTAATTCTAAGTATCAACACTAGTGTCTTCACTGATGACGACTAATTGGCAGTTTTCTAACTCATATTATCAGATATTGTCTCCAACGATGCAGGCCTTTTAAGTCTATTCAATTTCACTACTTAGATCATTTTGTTATAGTTTTCTTATATTTAAATTTTACACATTTTTGCTTCTTTCCTGTCTCCTGAGAAAATGACACAATTTCTTTGAAGTTATAGACTGAAGTGCATACAGTAACATGACAGCAAGTGAGATGAACTCTTATGTCAGTACTGAGGAATATAGCCATTATTCTAATGTTTAGTATTATGTATTTTTTGAAAAGGTGACTGAATAACTTATTTTTTACTTTTGTTGACAAACTGACAAATCAGCTTTTTAACTTTCATTAACTATTTTAAATATCTGAAAGCATTTTGTTAATTTTTCATTTGAAAATAAAATTTTAAATTCTTAAGTTTTCATGAAAAAATCATTGAAGCTGTATTTCAGCTTTTTGAGAGTAAATATTTTCACTAGAAAATTACAACTTAAATTTGCATTATTAAATTACTGAATTTCGAGCACCATTTTTCAAAGTTTACTATTTCTCATAGAGATTTTTAAAGAGCAAGCTGATTAAGCAAACCTTTCTGCTGTCCTGAATCATTTCTTCTGTGTTACTAAACAGAAAGTGCCATATTCAGTCCTATAAATGTTTAGGAAAGATAACATTGTATGATATTTCATTCCATATGATGCCTTTTACAGAATATTCAGCTGACAAATATGGGAAGTATTTAAATACAGAGTGGACCAGCATTCTTAATCTTTCAGGCACCTTTTAAATTTATTTTTATAATTACATTCTGTTGAAACCTGGATGATTTCATTTATATTCTTATTTTTAAAATTGAATTGTGGCTTAAGAATTTATTTTAGGATCTTTCCACAGTTGTCTCTTACAATAAATTGTTTCATGATCTACCAATCAACCAGACATCTAGAGAGCCTAGTTAACGGTGTTTGTTCTAATCCATGGAATCAAATATGTTGCTATCATTGTATCAAAATATCTCATTTGCAGTACCTGTAAACTCTTTTCTGGTTCATTCTTTGCTAAGGGCGTGGAAAAATTTCATTCTGATTGAACAAGTCAATTGCATTGCTTGCAAAATTTTTAAGGCCAGGATTTGGCTCTAGTGGCCAAACATGTTTCTGAACTACAGGTAACTGATTAAAGAGACTTTGTTCTTACACCACAATCACATTCTACTACGTTGTCGTAGCCTAAATATTTGTAATATGATAAACTCTCACAAAACATCCATTTCCAGGCATTTGTTTTATTTTCTAAGCTTCTGAGACTGACGTAAAATGCATGACAAATCTTAAGGATTGAGAGAGCAATTATAGAAGTCATGAACAAAGACACAATTGTGTTATGTCAATAATCACTCTTTTAGGAATAAAAATATCAATGTCAAGTTCAGTTAAATACTCATTTCAGTCCACGATAAATTCTGTACTTGATATGAAACAGAAATCATCATTTGAATATACTGATATCTTTTATAATCTCCTATGCAAACCTGTTTTGATCAGATGCAAAATTTTTGCAATTTTAAGCGGTCTTACCCATTTTTTGCCAAGAATGACTATATGGAAGAATTGGTGTGAACTCTAAACTTGGATGAATCCCACCATTTATAATACTTTGGTAAATAGAATACAGACCACTTTTTTTTCCGTTTATACTGAAAATCTCTCTTCATGACAAGTGTAGCTCTGTTAGAAAAAATGCTGGAAATAAACACGAAAATACAAGTGTTCCATAAAATGAGAAATGGGAATATGCAGGTCAGGTTGTTCTTACATCTCTAAAATAAATTGTAAAGAAAAAATCAACAGAAGTACAATAACAGTTGATTGAGTGATTCAAGCATTCTAAGACAGGAAATGAGAGGAACATAATTTAGCCGTTAAAATTAATTAGCTAAATCATTTTGTACTTCTCATGCATTCACCAGTCCTTGAAATTGCAAGAAAAGAAGTTGACAACAATAACCCTGATATCCAATTTTATATCCACAAGAAATATTTACGATAAGCATTACAACACCTAAGATTTGTGGGTTACTTTTTCTTTTTGTGCTATTTTCACTTAATTGGTTAGACTTTTGGATCCGTTTAAACATTCGGAAAGTTTAGACATTTTGCTGATGTTTTCCTTTTACATCCGCTTTTCCAGTCTTACTCTTTGCAAGAAGTACTTCTTTTTTTTAGACAGACAGGTTATTTTAACAACTCAGGTAAAGAACACTGCTGTTCTGAAATACTTATTTCAATAAATACCTACTCATTTTACATCCAAAAAGCAGCAGAGAGTCTTCAGTTTCTAGAAAAACAGAAACAGCAGACACAGTTCCATAAAGATCCAAAATCTCGTTCCTTATTTTTGTATTGAATATTGTAATAGATTAAATTCCTCTGCATAAAATCTATAAGCATGTATTGCTAAATGATTTTTTCCATACTCAGTCAAAAACATTGACTTTTTAAAGCCTTATTTTCCTTTGATATGAATATATGTAGTAATTCTGTCTAATTGTATCAATCAACAGCCACATTTAGTGCTCCATAATTTACTCTCTATTATGTGTTACTGTTTATCTATAAAGTGATATTTCATTTTATGTAATTAAGGGAGAGCATAAACAAAACATCCAAACACAGCAGTTTAAAACTATACCGTTAGGCATACAACATTCTATGTTGTAGAACACAAACAAAACTCAATTGAGAGTGCAGGAGATAAAACCAGTCAACTGAAGTCTTTGATCGTATATGTGGTTCTGATAATAGTTTACATTAATATTCTTCATCTGTAGAATGGAGGTAGCAATGCCTAAGGATATTGAGATGCATGCATTAAAAAAATCTTCTATGTAAGACTCACAGTTTTTAAAGTATACATCACAATAACCATGGAAGTGAGATAAGTTTAATAGTATGTTTGACTGTTTCTCCTCGTATTCTCTCTACCCATATTTTCAATAATCAAAACCAACAGTTAAAACAACAACAAATAAAAAAGGAGTTTTCTCTTAAATTAATAGGTTGAAGTGGTGCTTATTAAATTTGTATAGCTAAATCCACAATAACTCTTTGGTTTTGAAGCTGACTTGATTCTTTAATTAAGCCTGAATTTAATTCTTGCTTCTAAATGAGACCAGGAAAAATGCAAGAGTTATACATAATTTAATCTCCTATTACTTTATTTCTATTCAAAGCTGTTCTTCATTAACAGATCAGCCATTGAATTAACCAGCATGGGACAACCCAAAAATATGCAGACTGAATCTGTCATTTCAACCAAAATGATTCTCTTTGACCTCAGAATCAGGCCTGAAGTCTGAAATCATGTTAGCAAATAACCTGATTCATGAAGTCTATTTATTGTGTTCTTATGTATTTCCATTTGAGGAGTGATTTTAAAACTAGGTTAAAATCAGGTTTGGACTGCCTTAAGAAACAGTTTAGGAGACAGAGTTATAAATAGAAGTCTCTTCATGCCCCACTTGAAACACCGTGTTAAAATTAGGGACTGCTTCAGAAGAATTCTCATGCAACAGCTATTAATTTCTTTAATAGAGATATTAATTACTTCTTTGCAGTTTCTCAAGGTAAGACGACATTCAAATAATACATGACTAATATATACCAAGGGAAGTATTAAAAGAATGAAACGCCCATGTATTTAATACTTCTTAGTTTTTAAACTATTTCTTAACACATGAAAATAATTTTCATTCCAGGGTAAGTGCTTTAATTTTTTCTTCAGTCTGTGTGCATTTACTAATGTAAGGTGAATAAATTTTCCCTGTACAGTGACTGAAAGGGGATTCTTTACTTTAGCCCCTCTGGTGCTTGTGACAAAAGAAGTATCGTTTCTGACACTGATAAACCCATATAATTTATTTTTTTTTCCTTTTTTTCCCCCTTTTTTTATTTGAGTGGTTTTGGAAGAACATGGTTACATTTGGAAACTATATCAAGTGGGGAAGAGATTTTATGTTTTTCAGAGCACACCATGTCTTATACCCCAATCATAAATGAGTTCTCAGATATCCACAGGGATTGCAGTGCAGTGATTGAGGAGCAGTCTGATGTGATGTTTTGTAGAAACAAAAATACCTCCCAAAATTTGTACCTCAATGGTATTTTATGGGTATAATTGCAATTTACACTATATATGTAGTAAGATTATAGATCTGAAATATTGGTCCCTTTTAAGTAATTATAGAAGTAAAATTGATAGACCAATAATGTATTTTCTAAAGACAGGATTCAAGAACATATTTAAACAGACCTTCAGCTATCTGAAGAAACATTAAAGTGAATGGAATAATATCCAAATGTTTGTATGTTTCAAACTTGGCAAGCGTCAGAGAAAGGTAATGTAAACTTCATGTCGCTGGTCCACAGGATTTAATGAAAACTGACTGATAACTACCATCCACCAACTTTTATTGAAGGTATTTCTGAGACTAATTCTGGAATCAAATTTTAAAAAGTTTTATACTGATGGATCACCACAAGGCTGCCCCAACACAACAGAATAACAGGGCAACAGGAATGATCACTTCCATTTTATGTGTTGTTAGAAAAGTTGTAGGGTTTTTTTTGCCAAGAATTGTCACCAAAATGTAAAAAAGTTCAACACAAAACATGTTGTTCTACCAAAAAGGCAAGGTGAACAGGAAAGAAGCATGGCTGAAATAAGACTTTGCATACAAATTACAATATTAGCAAAGTAAATGCTCTGCACTTTAGTTATGAAGTCACACTTCCAATAATTACTGTTCAGTTTTGGTTGTTGTCATTAGACGTGCTAATATATCTAGGGTCTTTCTTCAAAGTAAAATGTTTAAAGTTTAAATACATTGATTTGTGATTAGTTTTCCATGAGATAAAAGTTTAGAAAACTGCTCCCTTCTTAATACCTTCTGCAAATATTGCCTGGTTTCAGTTACATTTGACACAAAGCTAGAAATTTTTTAAGATGAGTGTCCCAGCTATGAAGCAGATTTTGCCATGATCTCCAGCTGTACAGGCTACTAAAAAGAAGACATGATGGCAAAACCATTATAAATTCTGCTGCTTAGTCAGTATTCTTAGATACCAGAAGGTCCAAATGCGAAAGTAAATAGATGGAAGTCTCACCTGTGTTTCTGGCTGTAGAAGCCACTAACACTGTACAATGCTCTACAAGGTCCTTAGCTTGGAAAAAAATGGAGCTACTGAGTGCTTAGCGGCCAAGGAACGAGATTAGTGGTCATAAACTGTACCTGACTGCACATCTATGAGAAGCCCAGCATAGCCCTAAATCCGCAGACTCTCATCTTTGTGCTGCCAACGTAAGCATCTAAGACTTGTCTAGATGAGAAATGTCATTTGAGTTCAGTTGGGTTTAGTCATCTGTTTCTCTAATCTGACTTCTAAATGACTTTCGTCCTATGACACTGAGCTTCTCACATACATTGTTTCTCCCAGAAAATCACCTGGCTTGGAATTATTTCTTTTTTAACTACTCGTGTGTTTTCCTGTGGAACCAAATCTTATATGAAATTCATTCAATATACATGACTTTGTACCTATACTTGAATCTGCTGCTGGATTTCATATTAATCTGGCTATGGCAGATGGTTCAAGTTTCCTAAGACACTGAGAGATAATATTCAAGCATTCAGATCTCCCCAATAATTTTTGATAGCATGGCATATGATGTCTGCAAACAGGAATATGCAGGAAATATTTTAAAAATTAAATTCTCAAGTCACCCAATGAAGAGATATACATCTGAAATTCCAATGCATGCACAACTAATTGGGTTTTTTTATGATTTGCCCAGTATCACTACTAGTGATATAATAATCTCTGCAAGTTCATTTCTTTTCCACAGAACTGAGGAAATTATGCCATTAATAAATAGTGGTAAAATCCAGCTCTTTTCATGGCTAATAACAAAGGGGGGGAAAAGGGTCTCCTTCCTAAAAGTAAGTAAATGTCTTACCCATCAGAAAGAGATGAAAAGGACTGTTTAAAGACACCACTTCAGAGCTACATTTCACATTTGACAGCTGATTTAGTTGATTAAGCTGTGATCAAAAGGTACCATCACTGACTAAAAATGTTTAATACGGTATTTCAAAGAAAAGAAATTATTTCAATTGGGAGAGACATAGTCAGTGAAAATTTCCATCTCTCTATTATTATTTTATATTGCCTTGCCTTTAGTTTTCATTCCTTTCTCTAAAAACTATTAAATCATTGCTCAGAATTGTTTTTCTCTTTTCACAAAGATACTTTTAAGGAACAGTTCATATATTTTAAATGCTTTTTAAAGGCATTTATAAAAATTATTTTTCAGGATCCCACTACAAGTTAGTCACCTTCAATTCTGGGGATTCCTTCTGTTCCTTTTCTCCGTAATAAATCTAATGCTTACTGAAAAAATACTAAAAAATATATGGTTCTTAAGAGGAAGTAGAGTATATCTATTTTAGCTTGTCAGAAATTAATGGAAAACCTCCCACAAAATCAGTAGAAGCTATATACGGCTCCCTGTTTTTTTTTTAGCCAGCCAGCTCTGCTACAGGAGTAACCTAACAAGGCCATTTCCAGTGCTCTGCTGTCATCAAATACGGTGATGCACAAACAAGGAAGGAAACAAAAAAAAAGCTAATTTTAATATCCATTAGAAAATTCGATGGTGGAAAAAGAAATATTGTTTTCAACTTCCAAATCCTGTTAACTACAAGCAATCACAAAATAATAAATAAACTAAGAAAGTCAGAGGTATTTCTAAAAATAGAACTATCGACAAAAAATTGTTGGTCTTTTTTAATATATAAATAGAAAAATAATGTGCAATTACAGCACTGAAAAGACTGCAGCTAGTTCACACACTCTTATTTTTAGGAACATGAAGCACTGCTATGTTTTAACATTCTTAAGTTTTAACACTCATAAATGCAAATTTGTTTCTTCACAGAGAACCTGCTGTGTGCACATAATATTTGCAGACTTTTTCTATTCCATAAAATATTGGATAATAAAGGACCACAATCAGTTTATAGGTTTTGACAATTATCAGCCTGATGGTGTAAATTAGTGACCTAAGTGAAGCACAGAAAATAATAATTGTCATAAATGACAGTTTTCAACATTAAAATGCATTGCTTTATTATCAATAAAGCATAATCTGAAAATGCTCTCTCCCTCCCAATGGATGGCAGTGGCTGTCGATTAGGACATGATGGTGAAGAGAGGGATTTAAGCACCACCTGCCACATCATTGGGCTGACGTCTGTGAGGGGATACTGTGAAAGGTGACAGGGGCCTCGTCTGCCCTGGTTTCCTTCACAACTCAGTTGCCTTAGTGGACCTCATATAGGGGTTTTGCAGTGCCTTCCACCAAGCCAGACCTTCCCAGTCTTCTCCACCAGCTCCCACGAGGGCTCGCTCATGTGTCCTCTCAGCCTCTGAAAGGTCTCCAAAGTTAAGCCCTGTTCTGCAAAATCTCCAGTGCACCGGTTTCCCAGGCATTTGGTTCATACACACAACATAAACCATAATGCTAATTCACATTCAGATACGTCTTCAGAGCTTTATGGCTCTGCCCTAGTATCCCTGAAAGCACCAAGATGGCCACAGCATTTGCTGTTTTAAATGAAACCACTTTACTCCCACAACTGCCGAGAGTATTATCGGTAAGCGTAAGCATCTTGATGAGAACATGAAATGTGTCTTTTTTTCCTGTTTCCTGAATTTCTAGACTACCCTTCCCAGCGCCTGATGATTCAAAATCTTTTGCAATAAAATAATGAATCCTGTCAAGTCAAAGACTATTTAGGCAAAACAAGATAATAGATTAGTTTAATGTACTTTGGCTGAAATTTGGCATGTATATCATCACCTTATTCATGCATATAAATAAAAAAAAACTGAAAAAAATAAAGTTCTTCCCTGACTGCACATTTCTTTGATTGTAAATTCAGTGTTCTCAATCTGAATGTTCTCAGGCCAAATTATAGTCAATTAGTCTTAATCTGATGGGACCCACGGTTCAAAAATTGGTGACGGGGCATGCATAGATCTCTTCCAGCAAGTGTTCACACTCCTTCAACTTGCGTGTTGAAAATGATACAAGCCAGAAGCATGGACTGTATGGGAAAAGATGTTAAACAGAAGAGAGTGGAATGCTCTGGTCATCCTCATTACCCGAACAGACTTAGCAGACTCTCAATTTACAGCATAAACCACAGGCTGGTTGGCAAAAGCAAGCTAATGGTTTCTAAATTTCTCTCCGTTCACATAGTGATTGTTAGAAATCTGCAGAAGAATAATCCTCTGAAAAAGAAACGCCCCACAGCAAGCATTCCTGAAGAACCGTAACTGTATCTAGTGCTTTCACCACCAAGAATAGCATGGAAGAGGATACTGCGCAGAAAATTGAATTATAAATACGTTGGCTTGCTCAGATGAGCAAGAAGGTAAATCCATCTGTGACTACAAATGACAATACAAGCAAAGCCACTAGCAGGATTTTGGGTTAGTCTTTGGTCGTGAAACCCACATTCACCACCAGGGTTACAAATTGGACTGCAGCTGCTGACATGGTCTAGCAGCCAGATATATTTCAGTACTGCTGATAAATAAACTATGACTGTGTAATGTCCAGTCTATTCAGCTCCATGAAATGATCTAAAATCAAATTGAGAGGGAGTGTTGTGATTATTTACATAGCTGTGGTCAAACACAAGGTTGGCCTGAACACAAATGCTTATGTGTTTTGAATAGGAGCATGATTAATCCAGCTAGCATGGAGAGAGAGGAAGAAAATACTTTCTTTGCTATTACATCTTGTTTTGGATGCCATGATCATATGTAAGGATGGTGAGACGCAAGTATTATTATCCAGTTCAGAAATGGTGAAAAGCATGTCTGGTGTGCAAATCTTGGTGTTTCAGAGTCAGCACTCCGATCAGGCAGGGCTGTATAAGGGCTGGAATATGATGTAGAGGAAGGTAAAAAGCTCCAGCACCTGCACGCAGAAAATAGCTGTGAGAATACTGGATGAGCCTGAGAAACCAACACAAACCAGAACATCTGTTTGGCTCTATCTGCTTACTGTTGTGTGTTGGCAGATGAAGTGGAAAAAATTTCTGAACAAAAAGCTTAGACCTAAGAATATACAGCGTAACCTAGGAAGCTAATTATTTCTAGTGCTGGACTTAAATAAGTACTCTATATGTGAAAGATGAGAGTTGGAAAACACTTGCAAGCAAGGCAAGCTTTCTAGCTTGGTACTCATGCCCATAACCACTTCTGCTTTTATTGCAATGTGTATCCTAATCAACAACACTTAAGCATTTTGTAAGATTAAAAAGATGGGTAAGCATTGAGAACCTCAAATAAAGTGGGGAATATGTGCCTTAGAGTAGAGAAGGTGTGGCCTTCACTAGAGGCAGATGATTGCTCTAGGAGATGGAAGACTGTTAGAATCTCATGCTTCCTATAACTGTCAGTAAGAAGGTAAATTATTTGTCATTTGTCATGACAAGTTGTAATATTTAAAGCTTCTTCTGAAAAGCAGAAGTCTCACTGAGAACAGGTGACAAAAACTGTTCAGAAGACTAGAAGAAAGGTCACATTGTGTGGCTCTTTCAGCGAGTGTGGTATGCATGTGTTAAAGAACGATTTTTGCATTTCCAGCTTTTTTGGATTGATGTTTTAGCAGCTGAAACGAGAGAGACATAATGGTAGGGTGAGTAGTGCGGCGTTTAGTCTTCTCTGAAATTTTTTCGAACAGAGAAGAATCTGCTTGTAGGGAACTTCTTTCAAGCAAACACAGCACACCCGTGTTTCTTCTCACTCCTAAGTTAACATATTTAGAAGTTATTTTTAAATGCATGGTTTAGCAAACTATGCCTTTTTGAAAATATTTCAGGAAAAAAATCTGCGCACATAACGTGGTTGCTTTTTTCAGAAATTAAAAAGCTATTCAATGTGTGAAGATCTATAATTACACAAAACTGCATTTTATAAAAAATGTTCAGAATAAAATGCTACATTCTAGATTCCTTTTATAAAACCATCTTACATAAGATAAACTCGCATTTGCCATCTAACTCTCAATTAAACTAATAATAGCTTGAAATTACAAGCAATATAAGAGAAACAGCTATGGCTACTAAGAAAAAGTTGGTAAAATGTAGTAATATTTCACTTGGTTTACGCTAGGAGTAGCAAAAAGAATATTTTTGTTTGGTTTATTTATAAGATTATTTTATGAAAAAATAAGCAAATGGCTTCCATAGATTTCATCATTTTAAATTATTAAGTCGTTTTTGAAAATGGTAGATTGTTTGAAATTTCCCAAAGCACATATGGCTACATTATCTTCCTCGCTAGCTTGGGTCCTTGGTTAAGACTGGGTTTATTAGTATTTAATTATCCAACTTCAGTCTTACCCTGTATAAAATTGAAGTTACCCTCTTAAATCGATGTTTTCTGTTTACACACGTAACTCTAAATCTTTCACAACGTACTTTTTTGATCTGTTCCCCTTCAGAACCATTGTAATATGCAGCTACAATTCACTTACTGAAATTGCTGCTTACAATATCCCTGGTATTCTACATGTCCATCTACTACAGCATACCTAATCTGTACCACCAAATGAAACCCTGTAGCTGTGGTTTGTTTTCTTTCACACAAGCAGCGGTGTGCTTAGTTCAAGAGTAGAACTAATCCTATCCCTTGTCTAGGAAGGATGAGAACTTGGCATATGCTTTTACAGCTCTGTGGCAAGGTTAATGGAGTCTCTGCAGGAGCCTGAATGTTAATATGATTTTTATGATCATCATTGTATTAATATCCTTATTTTTAACTTGTACATAACAAATTAATTAAATACTGTGCACTACTGAGTTTCTGTTCTTGTTATTGTGCTAGAGATGGCATAAGGACTTTTGTTGTAGGTTGTTTATAATTATTACAGCTCCTTATCTATACAGCTGTATTTCTTTAGAACACATACAATCAGATTGTCTCTTTTACCCGGTCACCCTAAAGGTGTAATGTGATGTTACATTCAGATTAAAACACCTTTGCACTCACGTTTTAGGACTGTTAAATTGCTAAGAGAAAGGAGAAAAAAATAATGAGAACTTGAACTATAGATTTTTTTGTTAGTTCAAACTAGAACAGAACAGCTATGCCTGAAGTATATTCTTTATTAAAATATTATGTATAAAATCACTCGTTTTCCAATCCCTTGTACATAGGATAGCCTTCTTTAGAAAGTAAAAGAATTTCCATGGACAGCTGCTCAGCTGCACACTGCCTTTAAGGAAATAATTATATTTTTTTTAATGAAGCTTATTAAAGTTATCATTTCCAATAAAACCTGCTAACCTATCCCTAAAGTAACTAAAGACCTCCATGAATCTTTTTACTTCTGCCACTGGAGACAGCTGTCATTATCACAGAAGTAAAATCATGTTCAAAGAAACGTGAGTGTTCTTACCAAGCTATAACTGATAAATGGAAGCAAGAAAATCAATCATTAAAATTATGGCAATTTGAGATGCCTAAATAAAATTCTCTATTGGCACAGTTCAAAAACAAGCAGTTACAAATTAACTTAGGCTGTCCACCTGTTAGAAACAAGCAGCATTTGTTGCCACAGATCAAACCAAAAAAGGTTTGGTTGGAAATCTATGTTTTGTCTAGCTGAATTCTCTCTTAGCAATGAAAAAGATCATGGACTGTTCTTTTGACTAAGTCAGATCATGTTTTGGAAATAGAGTTGAATTTAAAAATCTGAATTTTTTCATAACTTCAAAATATCACATATAACTGAAGGTGCTACTTTATCTCTTCCATCACTTGCAGCCATTCTAAGTGGAGAAATGTATCATGGTACTAACATTCACAAGACTTACATGAATGACACATTCCTTCCATTACTTTCACAAGCTTACCCAAAAAAGCACTTTTTTTTATTCTGAGATACAATTCCTAAGAAGTATTTAGTCATCTAAATATAAAATAGGTGCTGTTGGAATTCAGAGGAAACACACTCTCCCTAAAAACACGTAGTTACCTGGTTAATTGTTACAGGCATAGTTCCCTCTCTGCACGTGTAGAGCCACCGAACTCTTGTTTCAACTTGCAATAACTCAGACCTGGAATTCTGCAACTGGGAAGCTCACTCAATCTTGGAGGCTTAAGCTAAGTATGAACAGTCATGCCCAGGAGACCTGTCACCCTAGCCAGCTAGCTATTTTGCCTCTTTCGAAAACTGATCCTGTGGAGTTATAAGAGAAAGTCAGATACTACAGCTCTGGGTACAAAGTGTTTGTCCCAAAGAATTTTGACACTAGATTAGATTACCCAGGTCACGAATGAACTCTGATTACTGTAACAGAACTGTGACATTTCTGCCAGCTATATAGTGAACAGTGTAACTAAATACCATATTCATTACTCATTAACTGATTCTAAAGTGCATTCATCAACTCAGACTAATATACAAAATGAGTCATAACAATTAGAAATTAACTGCAATGCAACAAACGCTATCTCTGAATCAATGCTGTATTGTCTATGCTGGATTTCCTCTCTTCTTTGCACTCATCATCAAAACAAAAACACTTCTTCATCTCTATTCATTGATTCTAGATCAGCACTGCAGACTGCAACCATTTGCAAAGCAGTCAGTTCACAGATACAGGCAGCAGGACGAATAACATCCTCCGTAACACAGCTTCCTATCAGTAAATCTCGGTGCAGGCAGCACCACATGGGCTTCTTAAAAATTGGGCAACCCCATTATAATCACTGGGAATTCTGGACAGTGATTAATGGATACAATTTCCATTAAGAATATAATGAAGTGTATGACTATTTATTGAGAATATTACCAATTTTCTGAAGTTCTACAGTTGAAGTAGGAAGACATTGTAGACAACTATCTTGCTTTGGCTCAAAAGGGGTTTGAAAGTAAAAATTTTCCTATGACCTTCTAAAAGAGTCTTGCACTTGAGTGCAAATTGGCAGCATGAAGGGCAAACAAAAAGAAAGCCAAGCAACAAAACCCTCCAGCTGGACATAGTCATCCCTTTTTCAGGTCTAGCTCTAGGCATGGACAATGCCTCTGCTAACGGATCCATCCGTACATCGCAAAATGGTCCCTTTACTGCTGTCACCCAGAAGCTCATTGTCATTACTGTGTATGACAAAATGGAAAACCACTTCTAGCACTAACGTCATCTTTGTAAGAAACCTTCACCCACATGCAGTCAGTGCCTCCCAGCGCACTGGACAAAGTGTAGGCAGATTGTGGAAAGTAAAGGAGTATTAGACTTTCCCGGTAGGTTTACCAGGGGATGGAAGGCTTTGGCTACATTCCAGCACACACAGATGAAGCATCTTCTCTGGCTCACATGGCAGAAAAGGAAGTTGCTACACAGCTCTGTCCAAACCCATACATCAGCTCTCACAGCTCCTACTAAACCTCAAGATAAATGCATAAATCACATAGGTTTTATTTTGGGAAAGAGCAAGATTACAAATAGGCAGTGATCTAACATTTCTTCCCACACTGGAAACCTTAACTCACGAGCTGAGAGCTAATTTTAGTGTCACAAATTCTTTAGAGATTTGTATCATTTTTTCTCTTTGTGGAAAAAGGTACTTGTAAAAAAATGGGTTTATGTAGGCTTTTTTTACTTTAGCTGTAAATGGACTAAAACTGAGACAAAACCCACAAAACAAATTATTGGAACTGGATGATACAGAAACTCATTATTGTCCTCTTGGATCATCTTTTGATCCAATAAATATGAAAGGCTATATTCTAAAGAATAGTTTTTCAAGTTCCATAAATTTCATCTCTCTTTCCACAAGTAATTAACTTCTCATTATACCCTTGGGAGAACTGCAGAGGAACAAACAATGCAATGCAGGAAAAAAAAATAGTTTTGATTTAGAGGAAGGTTGGTGATATTTCAGCACTTCTCTGGATGCCACTCTTGTTGCTGTCACTATCTCTCACTTACTTGAGTTAAAGACTACGTACAGTTCAACTGTGAATATGCATCAGATTTTCAAGAGTGATCCTTGCCCACGTAAAGCCTTTCTGTTTCTGTGCTACACCGAAATTGTACAGATATATTGAAAAGACTAAATGAAAGCTATGCTATGTATCTGTGTCCTTCAATTCTTTACAATATTTTACAAAAAGTTAATTAATGTTTTAAATCCCAAAACTACCGTGAGAAAGAATTTTTTCATATTGGGAAAAAAAAGTTTTGTGATACCTTTCAAGTCACACAAGATTTTAGGGAAGGAATCAGAAATCAATCTCAAATTTCCTGGTTCATAGTTTTTATCTTTACATGCTCCTCTCCTTTCTGCCATTTTTTCCTCTCCTTTCAGTCATTCTTGACAGCTAATGAAAGCAGTAAGCTTTCAGGTATCTTTGAAGATAAAAGATATTCAGCTACAAGTCATTTTCTTCAAATTTGTCTTCCAAAGTCCAGTGAGTCACAAATAGACTATTACATTGATGACACTTCTCCTAGATCTCCAGAGCTGATGTGAGAGAGAAGACTGTCAGACGGCAGTCCTATAAATCTAATGCTAACTGTGACTGACCAAAACAAATGTATTTAATATTTTTAAACTAAGAATAGTTGCAAAAGTTCAATACAAAAGTGAATGAAAACCAGACTGAGAAAAACCACCACATAAACCCACTTGAAGTACAATACAGAAGAATGCTGACACACACATGTCTTCTCGGATATTCTTCCTTTCTATGATGATGTTTTATGGAAGTTAATGGTGTCATAAAAGACTCATATACTAAATGGAAGAGTGGGCTTGTAAAAGAATGATATCTGTCAGGTAAAGAAATTGCTATCAGACATGAAAGATATCAGTCTAGCTTAACTTCAATGTGGTCATGAAATAAAAAAGGGCACTAGGTGTGTGAAACACTGCAAACCATACGTCAGTGAGACCTGATAATCTCTTGCACATTACTAATAAGGAAAACCAAAGCTTTGGGGATCTACCTGTTCTAAAGAGGTAGATTTTAGCATTTACTTCAAAGTAGCTTTGTTTACACTTCAAAGATTTGAAGCAAAACCAAAGGCTTAGGAGAGAAGGTCCTTCTTTTACTCCTTTTTCCACACATGAAGAGAGTGGAGAACAAAAGTTTCCATGTCATATATCACAAAATGAGAATGTAAAGATGGTTAGCAATTCATTTCTGTTCAAAGCACTTCACAGTGATGGATCTGGGACTTCTAAGAGAACTCAGACAAGTCCCTCCACAACAAAGAAGAATTATTAGGAACTGGGGCCTAAAAGTAACGTACTACCACTTACAGCTTGAATGTTTCCCCATCCCTCACTATAGCACGATCTTTCAGTTTCGAGGTAGTCTACTTGTCATATTTTATTTGACTGTGCTGTTTACAAATAACATTAACTTTTCAGAAATCTATGAAGTAAGTTGATACAAACCTTCACAGTAAAGAAATTAAATATAAAAAGGAAAGATCATTAAAATGGCAAATTAAGACATTTTTGTTAACTATGTGATCTGCACCTCTCAGCAGTGGAAACCAATTATCACTTATATTTTTGAGCAAGACCAATGGAATTGTTTGTGTAAGACCAACTGAAATAAACCTGCAAAAGAAATGAATGTACTTCTGGTCTGTAAGGAAATTTAAATTATTCAATTAGATAAAAATTTCTTCAGAAATTAAAATGCAAAAGAATTTTCATTTTCATTTTTAACAACAATGCAGACGTTTTTTCTAACCCAAACAAGCCTATCAAGTAAGGAGAGAATTCAATCTTTTCCTTAATTCTTATTTTTTTTTTATTACAGTATGTAGGGAGGGAAGCTTGTATCGAAGGGATTTCCTGGTATGAGAGTTTGTTCCTTTTGCTTCTGGTTACTGCTTCTTACCAGTACTCATTTTGAAGCTTTGATTATCTTCAAAACAACAGAAATTCTACCTATTTTCTAAAAACTCCCCATCTCACAAGAAAAAAAAACAAACAAGCAACAACTCCCTCTCCCCCCCTTAATAAGGTTGTTGTTGGGAATTAGATTTCCAATATCAATTTCTCCAGTTTTTTACTCACTAATTTCATCAGGTAAGAGCTGTTTGAAAGTTGAAGTATGACTTTTGCCTCAGGTTGTCCTAAAAGAGTATCTTCAAAGGCTGTCTTGGAACCATAGTAGATGTGTAGGAAACCTCTGTTATTTTCCTACAAAGTTCATTTAACAGTCCAATAAATGTATCTTTCAGTATTTTCCAATGAGAATCTGTTTGTCACATAATTTCTGATACTTCTATTCCTTATCCTAATGCCACTTTCTCTGAGTTTATGAGAATGCTAAACATGAAAGCTGATATCGCTGAAGATGAAGGATATGGATTACAGTACGACTGAGCCAGCTAGAATGTTCCTGATAGGGATGGTCTCATAACTCTAATTTCAGCCTACCATGTGATATGTGCTCCTTCCTACCTTACACTGGTAACTGGCATTCTGCTCAATCCATTATAAATTGGTTTAAGTATTTAAACAAAGACAAAAGTATCCCTAAGGGGTTTTGCCAGTGTAGGGAATTACACAGGCTTGTCAGATGCACCACTGTGCTGGTGCAAGGCAGTGTGGCAAAGCGTTCATGTGGCAAATGAGAGCAGATGAGGACCAGGACCACTTTTTCCAGTCTAAGCATAGAGTTATATCAGCTGAACCGTACTATGAAACTATATGCTAAAGACTTATCTACCTGCTGACAAATGCTAACGCACGATAAAATGAAGCACACTAGCTATTCTTCACTGATTTCTCATTCTTACTATAAACCAAATGTTAGATACTGTTTTTTTTCAAGTAGAATAAGTTCCTTTGCCTAAAGGCACTCTGTGGCTATGTCTGTGAAGGTATTTTGCAGACAGATAAGGGCTGTAGTCTGCCCCCACACTCTGAACCAGCGGGAAGCTTTGTAGCAGCACACGGTGCCACGCTGAGCACAACCTAATTGCCCTTGCTGACAAGTCATGTAGAGCAGATTGGACTCTACTCCTCACGTGGGTATCTGATGCTGCCAGCGTTGAAGGTGGGCAGAATGAAATGATACCTTCCATCTCCTGTGAGCAAACCAAGCGTTCTTACCCATCTAGTTAGTACAGACTAGTGAATGCTCTAAATTCACAATGTGATTTACCATACCTTAATTTCTCTGAGGAAATGAGCCCTAATACAATTAATCTCTACCTCTTTTGTGTTCTACTTTGAGCTGGTCAAGGCAGATTTATTGTTTCTATCAGTAAAATTTGAAATTTGCCCCACATAAGAGGAAGCCAAGTGTAAAAGAGATAAATAAATACTTACTATATACTTGGGGCGTAGTTTAGACTCATGTTATTTAAAAGGCAATTTACATACAAGAATAAAAGAACTCAATTACTGCAGAAAGAGCAACAAGCAAAGGAATGAAAGAATGATGAAGATTATGGTAAAATGGATGAAGATGGGAAAGGGGGATTTGCTTTCTTCAAAAAATACACTTTGTTTTCCTGTGTGTAATTTCATGTGCTAAAATTGGACACTTTAAATTTAATTTACTTCATTATTTACCTTACACATGGATTTCACTAAAAAATTAGGATGTAAGCTGTCTTGTTTCCTGCCTCATCAAGGAAATAATCAGCCAGTAAAATCATTGTGGAAATGCTTGTCATTCCAATTAAAGATAAAGCTGTTAGTGTGGTTATTCAATTCACAAACCCTTTGTATTAGTTCTGTGACTCTGTTTGGTGTTTATCCAATTCAGGTAAGAGGCTAAAATCTTAAACTTTTATTGATTTTTGTCTACTAAAAAAGGTAAGTTATGTACTTACAAGAAAATAATTTAAGTACGATGAGTTGAAAAGAATTGGATGCTAACTTTTAGGGAAAAAAACCCATCATGAATCAATAGCTCACTTCTTTGTCACTGCTGTAGTGTTAGAGGAAAGGAACTTGCATCTCAAAATCTGAGTACTGCTTACTGAATTCCTCCAAGAGAACCAAAGACACAACAACTCCCAGGAGTCCATCTGTCCATTTCGGTTATTTCTTGTGCTATTACAATTGAGGTAAATTACTTCCTTCAGTCCATAGTTTAGAGGAGACTAGTGAATTTGGTTTTGTAATTAGTAAATAAGTCTCAACTAATAAAACTTTCATGGAACCAGTATTTTCTTCCCCATTTTGATGGAGAATTTGAAACAGTTTCATAACAGGTGATTAGCAGCAATCAGGTAAATCAAGCAAGGCTAACAGGTGTTGCTAGGAGTTGACCAACACTTTGCTGTCAACTTAATCCTGTATTTTCTCTTTATTACTGCCTTATCCCTCAGACTGCCTTTCCCCTACCCACAATGAAAGAATGCTAGGATCTACCCTTAATCTGCAAGAAATATAAGGCTCCCCTTTCTGCCTGCTGACACAAAGTTCATGCAGAAAATACCAAATAATATTTATTTCTCTGAGAAGGTTTTTGGCTTTGGACTGTTGATTTCTTATTTTATTTGAGGTGGGCGGAGTATTCTGCGTTCTCTAAGCATCTATCAAAAAAAACTGTTAAACTAGAATGCTAGTTTTAACCACCATGGATAGCAGAAATTTGAGTGATTAAACTACCTTATATCTGGAATTTATTTCAGTCTTTACAATTATGCAGTCCAAAAACATAATCCCTGAATCCGATGAGCTTATTGCGTAAATCAGAAAACCTTGGCAGCATTGTGCCATATGCTTGGTGTGCAGTAGTTTCCTTCCTGGTTCAATGCTTGCACAAGCTGCTCTGACAGCTTTTTACCAAGTTTTCCTCAAAACTGTTTCAAACAGATCCACGTTGTCTTCAGCTGTATCAGCTGACTTTGCAGTTCCACTCTGAACTTGCCACTGAAATTCACTCCAGCATAAACTGGGTGTAATTAACTAAAACATGAGCACTTTGCCCTCCTGGGATTACAGAAAATGTACAGGCAATCCCAAAACAGTGGGAGTACATCCAGCATGTCTGAGGGCTCATTCAGTTTCACTGCGTCTCTGTTTCTAATCAGCTGTCTTAGGTGAGACATAAGAAGTACAAATGGTTGTAGTAGTTGTGGTGGAGGAAAAGAGAAACGTGAGATCCAAATATGCACCTATTATACTAATGGCCTCAGAAAATCTGAAAATTTTTGGCTCAGCTGTGAAGTCTTTCTTCCGGTAGTATCAGGGCACTGCTAACGCTAGGAGGTAGTAGGACAGAGCAACATTTCCATGTCTCACTGAGGCAACAGGAAGATATTTTCCAGTGACATGCTTGTCTCTTCATCATCCTATACACAAGGACACATTGCAGCCTGTCCCACCGCCTCTGCTGTATGCATTCATTTACAGTGAGATAATATAGTTACTGCTCTATATCCACTTTATTTCCTCCGTTCAAAGATCCACGAAGTGTTACGTCAAAAGTGTGTCTTTTATTGCCTATAAACGTCACTTTAGTGTTAGTGCAGCTGCCTTCATTAGATCTGTCTTTACAATTACAAACAAAAGACCTGATTTAGCACATACTAGACTGCCTCACTCCTGAGCTGGGGGAGCTCCACGTGTGCTGGCAGCTTGCTTCCCTCGGATTATAGTCCTGGGGCTCTAAAAACCTTTAAGCCTAAACAAAGTTTAAAAATGCTCAGAAAATGCAGATTTGCAGACCTAGCATTTTAAAAGAGTTTTCTGAAAACAACAAAGGAACGTGAACACCCTGGAAACGGAATCGCAGACCACTTCCACCAAAGCAAAACAACTTCAACTTATAGATATGGAAATCGTGATACAGGAACAGTAAAATTAATTTACTTGCCTGTACTAATAAAATTTTATAGTTCTACAGCTTCCACTCAGAGACCCCTGACGATCTTATAAACATTAAAGCATTTAGCAAGAGAATACTTACTAATGAAAACACTATTTTTTCACAAACAGTAAGACAGAGATTAAGTGATATTTTAAAAAGCAGAAAAATCTCTTAGGAAGTCTCCTGCTTCTAAGAGCTGGGTATCTGACAGCTTTTTACTTCAACACAATCACATTGAATTATGATAGAATGAACGTGAAATTTCCATTCTTTGCAGAAAACAATGAGTTAAATTGGGTTAAAATTAACCCACCAAGTATATTTCAAGAAACTTAGATTTAGATTTCTGATGCATGTGCCCTTTTAGGTGCATTCATTAAGTAATGTAGCATGCCCTGCATCATGTACTGGAGTTATTCTCTGCACATTTTTTTTCTCAAATTAAATACAGTTTTATGAACTACTGAAATGCTTGACCTATTAGGTGATTTCAAATATAAAATTTGAAAGAGGTAATACAATAACAAGTGAAGTCTTTTTAATTCAATTCTGCAATGAATAAACTTTATTAAACCTTCATACTAATCAATACAGCATGTAAATACAGCCAGTAAGGACTATTAAAACAGGCAAAGATGTTTTATTGGACTCATCTTTATAGCTGTCCACTTGAAAAATCAAGCATAAGGCCATTATGTAAATTTCTTATTACAATTAAACCTCATATTGTAAATTCAATAACTCAAACTCTGCTCATATCAATATTGTACCAGCATACATCAAAATTCCCTTCCACAATGTGATGTCAAATGCCTCTAGTTATATTAAATATGTAAAGTAAGTAAAATAAGCAATTTTAAAGTCATACATTTATTCCTAAAATATTGTTGCCATGAAAAAAGATTGATAGTTTTAGCTAAAGCTGTAGCTAAGCTTTTTCATTGCTGTTTTTAGGCACTCTTCCTACACATATGCAACACCTCTGAGCATAGGAGGTTAAAGCTTATAGGCAAGAACGTGTTAACACATTCCTCTAAGAAGATACTATCAGCTCTATCTTCTGCTTATAAGCTTGCAAAGACTTACTTAGGGTGCAGAAAAAATCCTCTCTCCATCAGCGACAAGACAGAGGATTTGAAACACAGACGAAAATAATGGAACAGTACTAATAACTAAAGAACGTATAGTATCAAAATAACTTTTCCTTTCTGTGCTCTATATCTTGAAATGTTAAAGTTGACAAGCTTTCCTTCTGGCAAAGCCTTTACGAAAAGAATGAGAAAACCTATGATTAATGGTTGCAGCAACAAAAAAATAAATGAGGACAAGACTATACTGTGAAAGCAAGCCTGAACTGCTAGTAAAAAGCTGCCAAATATGCTGAATAGCTTTGAAAACTTGCTTTCACAAAACAAATCACTGTGCTCCTTATTATAATGTTAGAAATTAGTGCTTTATTTTAAAATTTAACATACTTAATTCAATAATTGCACAAATTATTTATTTGTCTAAATCCATAGGAACTGCATCTCCTCTTTCTAGTTTCTTTAGCATTGTATATTTTTGGTCATCTGTGGTATTACATAGTCCTATGACAACTACAGCATACTGTTCTTCTGTCCCCTGCTCTTTCTCATCTTAGGAGTGGGAGAAGGGCAGCATTTGAAAATGAGGATTTCAGAAGCAGAATTTTATGGGGGATTCAGAATTCCTGGCTGTGGCTTTCCATTTTTATCATGGAATCCTTCTATTATAATTTTGTTTAACATATAAATAGTGTTCTTTAAACACTTTGTGTACTTTACACTAGACCTTCCCTAACATCCACATCAACATATATTAGTATTCATGTTAGTCAATTAACTGTCCCTTTCATATGTGTTTTGTGCTTTTCCATTTCCACCCAGGTGTCACAATTGGAGTAAGCATTTGAAGAAAGATACATTCTGAATGCCTAGTTTGTGAATAAAACACTTTCTTTGTCCTCTAACTCTTTGCAAGACAAATCCTGTGTGTCTACTAAGTTTGTCTGCTTTTCAGTTGTTGAATCCTGGGCTTCTTGGAATGAAAAAAAGAGCGTTGTCATCTATAATTTTCAGAGTTCGCCAGACCTAGCTTGTGTCTACTCAAATGCATTATCTTTCAGTCTTTCTCCAGGTCCACATCTTCTCAATTGCTGACTCACAATACTCATGTTCAAAAGATGCTCTCTCTTAACAAAAAAATGAAAAATCAGTATAAGTGTATAAGACAAGCTTTATTGTAGCATATGTGGGAAGATCACGTGTGGGAAACCTGAAATAAGACCAGGAAAAAAAGATAAGTAAAACATAGAAGGGGTCATCTAAGTCCCAAGTTGAGACAAAAGTAGTTTCTTCAGGTAGATAGGAGACAAAAGCTTCAGGAAACTTTGGATTAAAAAAAGCCAGACACAGACCAACTGTGGAGCTTCTGGACATTGGGCAGACAGTGGTTGTATCAGTCACACTGCTCTCTGGGCCTCTGCAGCTTTGGTCGCTACTGTGCAGCCCCTAGCGCAATCCAAAACTGGAGCTGGGAACAGTTCCTTGAAGCCATAGTTTCTACACTTCTTACAAGGTCTTATTTGCACCTCTTCCAAAAGAGCACTGAATATCCACTACCTTAGTCTTTCTTAATAAGATGTTTAACTGATACCAAGTTTAAAATTTAATTTGCTAGACAATTGCATGATTTTGTTTCTATTCATAGATGTCAATGTATGTACTGCTATGTCACTGCGCACTGAATGCCACGATCAACTGCCTTCATTATAAGCAAGGAATTCACGTGCAAACTTCCTGTGCAGAAGCCTAAAACTGGCCCCTTTTCAATCTATATTAGATACTCAATCACTGCTGGAGTGTAATTTTTTTATTTTATATGTAAATAACTTGCTTTTCTTTCCTCACTAGAGAATGTGGAGTTATTCATGCTAATGTATTCTTTCATAATTTTTTTTTCTTAGTGGCAACCTCTTCCAAACTTAGAACATCTCACAGCAAGCAAAGAAACTAACATCTTTTTCACACAGCTTGACACTGGAATATTTGGCTAAAGGCCCTAAAATATTAAAAAGAAACAAACAAAGAAACAAAAAAATCTTATTCATGATCCTTGTGTTTATTTATTGCACTCAATTTGCTCTTTCAGGCTTGTAGCACACAACAGAAATTTTGATGGCTTGGTGTTTTATCTTTACAAGGAAAGGGAGCATTTCCTGAGTTTCATCCATTTTCCATGATTTCTGCAGGAAAAAAAGATGAAGCTATGGCTGGGGAAAAGAGGTTTTATTCTCAGAGCCAGGCAGAGCCTCATATTCTATGTGCTGTGGAACACTTATTGAAGGACTCCACACTGTATTTTTTAATCTCCAAACAATATATTCTTCCTTCACTGTAGAGAGAGAGGCTGGCTTTATTCAGTGACTAAGTTTGAAATTTTAAGGTTACTTTGCAATTTTTTTTAAAACTCTTTTTAATACTTTACCTCTTTCCAGAAAAAGCAAAACTAAGAAAAAGGTATACATTTTAAAACTCTTTCCTATTATAATTAATAAATAAATGATGTGCAGAATAAAAATGATTGGTGCAATATATATTTATATGCAAAATAGCACCACTGTTTGGTTTCATAATTTCACGGAAATTCATTTTCAAACAAAGGTAGCAATCTAATTAAATTACTATGTTATTTGTTGGCTGCTATCAGCCTTTGAAAGACATGACATGTAAACCCACATGTGACACATATGGACTAAAATGCTTCTTTCCCAACACAGTGCTTTGGCTAACTTGAAATGATGGTTGCTTTACCATTTCCACTGATATTTTCTAACTTGGTTGACCGTTTATCTCACATCTAATATCACACATGAATTGTACTCCCCTCTAACCAAAACCTTATGGAATGAATTCCTCAAAGTAATAATGCCTTGGACTTTATTTAAAACATATTTTCATTTAATATCCCTGTTTTCTCTAGTTAATGTTTCTGTCATAATGAAAAGAAAGAATATTTACCTTTTAAAACAATTTTGTTTTATAAATTTTAACTATGATTGCTTTCCATAACACCCCTATAACTCTTCTTCTCTTACTACATGAAGTTATGCTACTAATCAATGATTTCCACAGTATTCCCCCTCCACCATAAGGTAAATAATTTTTCTAATTTTTGTTTTTAGATAATGCATGACCATCTTCCATTTAATGAAAAAACTAAGGCAGATTTTCAAAAAAAGTATACAAATGACTGCATTCATTGTCACAAAATAATTTCTGATTTAATTTTCTGGCATATGCAGCTTAATGTAAAGAAAAAACTTGTATTTTTAATTGGTGAGTTTAATCAGTTTTATGATGGTTAATTCATAAATTATGAGACAAGAGGATGTGTCTCCTTTTTACTTTAAATCTGCGAACTTATGGTCCAGGGAAATCCTCGCGTGGTTTTCTTGGGAATCCCTACCTCATTACTTCATCACCATAGATAAAGCAAGGATCTAGTCTTGCTTTCCTTTCTGAGAAAAGTTCTGAGGGAAGCTCTCAAAACTGTAACATCTAAAATTATAAAACTGTTACAATTTTTAAGTAAAGGATAGTGTAGATGTGAAATAATCAGTATCTCCCTCAGATTTTGCTCCTTAAGAAGGTGTGTGTTAATAGGCCATCAGACACAAGACTTCTATATCCACCTATTAAAAACACTCCTTTATCATACAGGAACCCATCAAACGTAAGAACAGTGGTCTCACATTAAACCAGCCATCCTCTATTTCTTCTTCATGAAACACATTGCAACATACCGGAGGTGGACATAACATTTAACAAAGATGTCAGAAGACAAGATTCTTGCCCTAAGAACTGCACTAAGGGTAGACTAAATTAATTGTCTGTTTATGTGCGAAAAGCAGATCAATATGCAGAACACAAGGGTAAACTCATGAAAGGCCGACTACTCCAAATGTTTGGCAAGATTCTTGGGACACAAGAACTTCCTAAGCTCATTTGGTGACTAGTAAGAAGTGTTCACAATGCCTTTGGCAGCATTAGACTTGATCCTTCAGCAAGAAACAGGAAGGCTATAACTCAGAGATCATTTGCACTCATTCACTTAGAAAAATGCAATACATCTTGGGCATGAAGGATTTCTAAAGTTAGGAGGTTTTGTGGGTAATTACACAACGCAAAAGAGTTTCTCCATCTCACAAAAAAAAAAAAAAGAAAAGCTGTAATTATATCCATTTTACCATTATGCATCAGGTCTTGCACAGTCTTTCTTAAGAAACAAAGACAAATCCAACCCTAAAGCAGTCTATAACTTGGTGGCCAGGGCACCCACTCTGGTTCAGGCCTCCCCTTTACCTGAAAAAGGCATAGGGGCAATCAGTCTCACTCATACTCCCAGAGAACCCTTTGTCAGCGGAATACGGCACCAAATCACTGCTTCTTTCTGATGCCATAAATGATTAATTACTCAGATAAAGCAAACAGCTCCAAACGGAGGTAGTAAGACTCAGACAGACATTACCATCAAGTCCTTCACTTCAACCAGGAAACTCAGGAGATTAAATCAGGATTTCTGTACCTCTGTGAATTCCCTAACCTACCTGTTGCTGGCTATTTCAGTTGAAAGATGCATCAAAGATAAATACGTTGCTATGAACAATTTTACATAAAATAATTCCTACCTGTCATTGATAATACATCTGCTCTACTACAAATAGGGACTTGGTAATCACATTTCCCATGCTCAGACAATTTGCATCAAAATAGCTCAGCCACATATTCTGCAGTGACAGGACAAAACCAGTCCTGAGCTACCTGACACATACAATAGGCATGGTGGAGAGATAATTTCTATTGTAAATGACAGTCTTTCAGTGTAAGAGTTAAATTTTCCTTGCCCAAAGAGTAAATAACCTAGCTCAGTTCCAGGGGGGAGGAAAGGGTGATTGAGAAAATCCTAATGTCATTCCATCGTTGTGGAAAGTGAGAGATAAAATTCCCTTTCAACAAAAAACCACAATGGAAGCAACGGAAAGTGCTGAAAGTTGCTTTAAAAATCCATGGGAAAAAGAAAAGACATTCAACTCTCCCTGTACTATTTTGGGAGAGGTATGATCAGCTGAAAGATGTGTCAAAAGGTAAACACGGATACTTTAAGGACGCACACATACTGTAAGGACATTTTTGCAGGCAGTATTTAGGAGGCTATATTTTGAGTAATGAAAACTTTAATACCGAGAGGTACATTTCAAAGAACCCTTATCAGTAAGAATAGTTCTGGATCAATGGGGTGGTTGTGCCCCCGTTTTTTCATTATTTTAATTATAAATTTAAATGGTGCTTTGCTGTTCTGTAATTCAATATTCTAAACAAAATCTGCTAAAATTAGAAGTTTTTTTAAAAAAAATATACCTATGGGACGGTTAACTTTAGCATTCAAATATAGCTGTTAAAAATTACAAGTTTTAAGAACAGGGTTTGTGCGTTTTCTATTAAACTTAACTTTAACGTACTCACCAACCAGCCCTATAACATACTTTTTTCTATCTCTAATTTATGAATTAAAGAATTATATAATGAAACTAAAAATATTAAATGGATTTTTAAATTGTTTATTAATTTGTATTAAAATTCATCATGATTTTGTTATTTATGGCCTTATTATACATATTTAACTTCAGAAGCTTAGAGAACTAGCCTGTCTTAGCAACTAAGACAAACATGCAGTCCAATATTGGCATCTGTTATTTTCTTTTCTTTGCCATTTTGCTTTTCTGTCATGACACCTGTCACACTGGATTCTGCAAAGAAAACCACAGTGCATAGCTGTGTGTTGGGGCCGTGCGAGATAAGTGAAGAATTAATTTTTTTTTAATTATCTTTTTGCTGAAAGACAGCAACATATAAATGTGGTCTGTAGATGGAGAACATTTCTAAAGCAATGAAAAGAGTAGACAGTCAACAGTAAGAAGTCAGAATAAGGGTGCTTTCCCCTGCAAAGCTGGTATTGAGCCTATTATCAAAATTTGCCTTCATTTCCCTTATAATCAGTGTCACTCTCATTATATGCACTTTGAGATACTTAGCCACTGAGTAGTTATTTTTATTAAAAAATTCATTGAGTCAAATGGAGATGAACACATACAGTTTTCACTCAAATGAAGGTATGAGTGCAGGAATAACCCAAGACTTCAGCAGAAGTATATTTTAGTCTCCATTAAGTGGGAAAACCATAACTGTCAAAACCCAAGGCCCTTAATAATGTCAGCAGGTGCTCTTATGAATACGAACAGGATGAAAATTGAGGTAAGTCTCTAAGTAATATTGGGAGCTGCAAGATTATGAGAATGCTTGTGTACAAAATTTGTTTTACAAGCAGAACTGATTGTGTGTGACTGGCTCGCAGAGGAGAGGATGCTGAATTTCCACTGCAGCTATTCAGAGCAGAGAGACTGCTGAGTTCCTCTCAAATACCTGAACATTCATGATACTGTATCTGTCCCATGACCACTGCGTCCTGGTCCAGCACAAGGTGACCCAAAACCAGACTATGATCATGCAGCAAATAATAACAAGAAAGCGTTAAGACAGGCAGGTAATTACCAGTAACATGATTCGCAGTTTAACCTAACTACATGCATCAGAAATATGACGAATCAATTATTACCTTTTATAAAGCTTTTTTTTTTCCTTTAATTTGCCAGTTAACAGATAAAATATGCTTTTCCTCTCTAACACAAACAAGCAGTCAAGATTTCTTCATAGCATACAGGTTATGTACCAATTAAAAAGTTATCTATCACAGTTATATACAAACTCTGAAAAATCCCACACTAAGGATATATAGTAACAAATCTCAAAAGCGGACAGATTTTGACAACTGGACTTTCTTCTCATTGATGAGTCGAGTTGCAAATTTTCTAAAAGCTGTAATTTAGTTATTAACTTGCAGTCAGAACACAAGCAAAGGAAACTGACTGATCTCTGACCAAGCGCTGCTGTAATAGTCATTATATACACAGCATTTAGGGATGCTGATCAGCAGTGCTTCTGTACATCATTTTGTCAGTTCAACATGTATCGCCTAAAACAAAAAGAAGTCTCTTTTTGGACAAGATGGGAGACACAGAAAGACTGATATGAAAAGGCTTTACGTACATTATATCTGTAATATATATTTCGGTGACAGGTAATAAAGGTAAGTAGTTGCCCTCACTCTCAAAAATTAATGTATTTAAGAGCAGAAATTCCTTACACAATCACTATTCAAGCTAATGTCATCACCTATTTAGTTGGAAAGTTGTCTGAAATTTTTGGTGTCAATTGTATCACCAAGCTACACTAACAAATTTTAAGGTGCATCTAAGTTTTATGAGCTGTAATTCCCCAAACTGTGCTTATCTGCATTCTTAATGGATTCTAGTATCTTTTTCCTAAGGAGTTTAGAAAATAAAAATGAATGTGAGATCTTACAGGAATTTATCATATTTAAGTGTCAAAATGTGTATATATTGTTACTATGTCAAATTGTGGAGGTTTTAGGAGCTTCAGAAACCATCACAAATGAAGTGAAAATGAAAAAATAAAATTCTCTCAAAAAAGTATGAAATGCCAAAGTGTTTACTGAGCAGTGCTCAAAAGAATCTTAAAAGTATTTATACTCCTGCAGATCACAAACTCGTCAGTCTCACAGAATCAAAGAGACTTTCCATAAAATATTGCAGATGATGTGAGTTCCCTGTGCACATCAAGCAGACATCACACCAAAGAAGACAACCTTCTGATACTTGGCCAATATTGAAGTAGCATTTAAACCTTATTCTGAGATTTCAGGTAAAGCAAAGATGTAAACTGAGCTCTTCAGAACCCAGGTACATATATATATACCCACACTCACAACTTGAGATTTTCTGTGATTTTGTAGCTTAAATACTGGATAATGGATACTGAACATGTTCTGTTTTGTAAAATAACTAATCAAGGAATGTATGGGTGTTTGGCTTAGTATGATCATAAATACGATTCCTTCATGCTGAATAACTAATTATTTGTAATATATCCATATGCAATAACAAATAACAAGGTGGGCAAATGTGCACCTCTTATCTGAAATCAAAGATATACTCTAAAACATTGTCATGTGAAACATAAGATGTTCATGAAGAGTAACATATCTCTCTCACCATCCTACTATGAGGTATCTTTAAATGTTGAGTAATGTTTGTCTGCTTTATCAGAAAGGTGTTTATATACCAACTTTTTTATTATCTCCTTAAAACAAATCTGGTTGCATAACTGTAAAACAGTAGGAGTACCTAAGACATGCTAAAGTGTTAAAACTATAGAAATTAACATTTTATTGAGCCACATCCCAACTCTCCCCTTCTGAGTCCCCTACGAGTAATGATTTTGATAGTGAAACGCTACAAACAAATGCACCATATCACTGCTGTCACTTATACAGGTCCCATTTGGAAAGTATGGAAGAGGCAAAGAAGCAACACCAGTATATTCTCTGAAGATGTACTATGGCCAGTTTCAGATGAAAAAAAGAGATCTATGTCCACAGAGGACAAAGAAATTGAGCACAGCTACATTTACATTATGGTGAGTGTCACATTCATTTTTTAAAGAAAAACATGCTAACTTAAAAAACTATATTATAAAAGCTTAAAGCAATTTATGCAGAATACTGCAGCATAAATTAATGTGGTGCTTTGACTTGTTAAAGGAAACTAATCTTTTTTTTCCAAGAAATAATAGTTTCTTAAATGTGAAATTAATTTTCTTAGGTGGGAGTTCAAACAATACTCCATGATTTCTGGGAAAAAGAAGTACTATATTCTTATATAGCTGACCACTATTTAGTATCACCCTAAAACATGTAATTAATATGGCCTATAATTATTGGTAAAGTAGCTTGTTGTTAGCAAGTAGACTCCTTGTTTAACTACATATTTAATACATTTTTCATTAAATCTTTTTAGTACGTAGGCTTGCCAACAAAATCAGCAAGCTTAAGATTTTGAATTGGGAAGCTAAAAATTTTGTGAATAGGATTTTTGCCTTTTATCCATCTGTGAAAAAACATTGCGATATATGAGCTTGAACCTGCCATTACTGCACACATATATTATCTTTCCTTACATTGCATATCTTTTTGCTGTTGGCACAAACTATCTGTCAGCATTTAGCTGATCAGGTCATAGTTCCCTTTCTTTCCTAAAATAGCTGCGTGATATATAACAAATCTCATTTTATGCCTCTTCTATAAATTATTCCTTCTTTCTAAGACTTTAATAGGTGAAAAAGCCAAGAAAAATCTGATTTAACATTAAAAGGGGAACAATAGTTGTTGATAGGCATCTCTACTGGCAGGAGCTCAGTAATCAATTTGCATAATCATACAATTACTTTTCCTTTTCTCACAGATATACAAAATACCAGAATACCCTGCTGAAATTATTCAATAATCTTGTTTTACAAATTTGAGCACTAGCTCATTTTCTCTTACTTTGTGCTGTGTTCTAGGTAAGCTTCAGCTGGAAAAAAGATGGATACTATACTCATGCCTATACTGTTTTCTTCACAAAATCACCAGCCACACATACACAAAAATCCTATAGGTAGAAATCAAATTGTAGAAAATGATGTGCAATAAAAAAGTAAACAAAATGACATAGAACTTTTTCATGGGGAAAGAAAAAAAAGAAATAAAGAACTGTAAACTGCACAAAGCTCTTGTTGCTGCATTGTCAGCAGTTTTGTAGAAAAGTCAGTCACCCCTCATTGCTTCACTGTTCGCTTGATCCTGGAGACAAGGAAGCTAGAAATCATATTCCAAAGAAAGAAACAAACAAAAAATTTTAAAACATGTGGGATACTTGATACATCTTGGTTTGTTAAGCTAAAGAGGTTTAATAGAAAACAGGAACACAAACTTTCACTTCAGTGAACGACTTCTATCTCTATGCTTGGATTATGCAGTGTAGAATATACATATGGTTTATTGCTTGCTGGAGACAGGAAAAAGTGAATACTGTGAAGAATTCTTACTTAATTCCTATAATTTCTGCATGATTCAAGAAAGCAGAGGTAGCATACCTCTATTTAACGTATATTTTACATATGCTTGTCAGAAATATTTTGGTAAGCTTTATTTTATTATATGCTCCATTGGCAACTTCCATCATTTGCATCACTGGTCCATTAAAACAAAAATGTTTATTTCAACTAATGTGAGTAATAACAAGGTACAGCCAGCAGGTCGAGGGAGGTTCTCCTTCCCCTCTACACTGCCCTAGTGAGGCCCCATCTGGAGTACTGTGTCCAGATCTGGGCTCCCCACTTCAAGAAAGATGACGAGCTGCTGGAGAGTGTCCACCGGAGGGCTACGAGGATGGTGAGGGGACTGGAACATCTCTCCTACGAGAAGAGGCTGAGGGAGCTGGGCTTGTTCAGCCTGAAGAAGAGAAGGCTGTGAGGGAACCTAATATATGCTTATAAATATCTGAAGGGTGGGTGTCAGGAGGATGGGGCCAAGCTCTTTTCAGTGGTGCCCAGCAACAGGACAAGGGGCAATAGGCACAAACTGAGGCACAGGAAGTTCCGTCTGAACATGAAGAAGAATTTCTTCCCTCTGAGGGTGACGGAACCCTGGAACAGGCTGCCCAGGGAGGTTGTGGAGTCTCCTTCTCTGGAGATATTCAAGACCCGCCTGGACAAGGTCCTCTGCTGCCTGCTGTATGTGACCCTGCTTCGGCAGGAGGGTTGGACTAGATGACCCACAGAGGTCCCTTCCAGCCCCTACCATTCTGTGATTCTGTGATTACCTAGGCTGCAGTAAACTGAATAATGCTTATACAGCCTGAGAAACCAGGAAGGCAAGTGTACACTTTAATATCACTTTCCAAATAATATATATCATGTATGTTCAAAATAACTATTACTGGCAGATGCATATACACAAACCAAAAAATATATCTCTACATTTGCATTTTCCCATCAGTATATATAAATTCATTAGCAGCTTTTCTGTGTAAGAAAAACTAAAATTGCTTGGAATCCATTTTTAACGGCTGCCTGAAAGACTGAATGGATTATTTGAAACTGATTATTCCCGAGTATATTACACAGGTCTTCTGTCACTACTTCTTAAGTAAACTGAGTATGTGATACTGAAAAAGTAACTTTTACTGACAGACACCATGACACAGAGATTACAGCATTTACCTATATTTGACATACAAAAAAATGTCTAATCTAGGGCCATAAACTGAGACAAAGGCAATTGCACATACAAAGTCTCGGTTCACCAAGCTTATAACATTCGCTATTCAAGGTCTTAACACCCCACTTACACCACACCTCACCTCTTCAGCAACAGAGGTTTTGGTACAGGCACTTCTATTTACCCAGTCCTGTTATGGCTTCCCCACACCTCTCTACAAAACTCCTACACAGGAATTCCACGTATAGGAACAATATACCGTAACAAGACTTACACTAAGATTAATGATCATTTTTCTCTTTTCAGCTGTGTAAGATAGGTATGCATGCAACGAGCTGTGAAATTACTTTTGAAATCCACAAAGTCTTGAAATGTCTGCTTTAAATTTACTTCCTCATGGCAGGTAATGCATCTGTCTGCAGTACACAAGTCAATGGGTCAATATTGTCAGTTCACATCTGCTTATACACTGAGTCTCTTCAGAGCTGGGCTGTGTCCTCACTCCCTGTGTCCTGTTAATACATTTCTCATTACTATTTAAAAATATTACCATTTACTATTATATCTGATACATACAACTAAGAAAAAACTCAAAATAAATCTTTGCTAGCACCTGAACTACACTGAACTACTCAATACAACACTTACTCAGGGCAACAATCCACAAGGAATCCTCTGCCATCCAGAGGGACCTGGTCAAGCTCAGGAAGCAGGCCCATGTGAACCTCATAAGGTTCAACAAAACCAAGCACAAGGTCCTGCACATGGGTCAGGGCAACCCCCAATATCAATACAGGCTGGGGAATGAAGGGATTGAGAGCAGCCCTGCCAAGAAGGACTTGGGGGTGCTGGTTGATGAGAAGCTTGACATGACCCAGCAACCTGCACTCGCAGCCCAGAAGGCCAGCCATATCCTGGGCTGCACCAAACGCAGCGTGGCCAGCAGGTCAAGGGAGGGGATTCTGCCTTTCTGCTCTGCTCTGCTGAGACCCCACCTGAAGTCCTGCATCCAGCGCTGGAGCCCTCAGCACTGGAAAGACATGGAGCTGTTGAGACGGGTACAGAGGAGGCCACAAAAATGATCTGAGGGATGGAGCACCTCTCCTGTGAGGAAAGGCTGAGAGAGTTGGGGCTGTTCAGCCTGGGGAAGAGAAGGCTCCGGGGAGACCTTACAGCAGCCTTCCAGTACTTAAAGGGGGCTTATAAGAAAGATGGAGACAAACATTTTAGCAGGGCCTGTTGCAACAGGACAAGGGATGATGGCTTTAAACTAAAAGAGGGTAGATTCAGAGTGCATATAAGGAAGAAATTTTTTACAGTGAGGGTGGTGAAACACTGGAACACGTTGCCCAAAGAGGTGGTAGACACCCCATCCCTGGAACCATTCGAGGGTCAAGCTGGATGGGGTCTGAGCAACCTGATCTAGTTGAAGATGTCCCTCCTCATTGCAGGGGGTTTGGACTAGATGACCTTTAACGGACCTTTCCAACCCAAACTACTCTGTGATTCTATGAATACAATTGTTGTCTCAGTGCACTGCACTTGCATCTCTTCTCTACAAGAGTTTCATCCATATGAATTCTGCATGCTAATAGTTAATCAAGAATAGCAAGTCCTTTGGAATTTAAAATGCAAATAAAAAATACATTTTACGTCTTTTCCCAGCTTAATTAGATTTTGGTTGTATTTTAAAATCTTTCCCCATCAACTGATAATGCAATACTTTATAATACAAGCTTTGCAATGAGATTTTTTTCAGTAACGTAGAACTGAGACATCTGTTTTGGTTATAATCCATGGTGAAATTCATTATCTAAGTGAAATTAATTATCTAACTTTATGTTTGTTTACACAATTAAGACTACAGTACCCAAAAAGCATTATCATAACCAGTGGCATTAGAATTAAAATATCAGTTTTCCTCTTTTATACATATCTTAGAATACTAGGTTGGAAGGCACCTCAAGGATCATTTGGTCCAATATTTCTTGGCAAAAGCATGGTCTAGACAAGACAGCCCAGAACCCTGCCCAGCAGAATCTTAAAAGTGTCTGATGTTGGGGAATTCACCACTTCCCTGGGGAGATTATCCCAATGGCTGATTGCTCTCATTGTGAAAAATTTTGCTCTTGTGCTCAATAAGAGTCTCCCCAGGAGTAAGTTGTACCCATTACTCCTTGTCTTTTCCATATGACTCCGTGTAAAAATGAAGCCTCCATCTTCTCTGTAGGTACCCTTTAAATACTGGAACATGGTGATAAGGTCTCTCCTAAGCCTTATTTTATCGAGGCTGGACAAACACAGTTGTCTCAGCCTTTCCTCATATGGCAGGTTTCCCAGTCCTTTGACCATCTTTCTGGCCCTTCTCCGGACCCTTTCCACTGGGTCCACATCTTTTTTGCATAGCGGGGACCAAAACTGAACACAGTATTCCAGGTGTGGCCTGATAAGCTCTGAGTAGAGTGGGATAATGATTTCTATATCTCTACTGGTGATGTGCTTGTTGATGTAACCCAAAACTTCGCTGCAGCACACTGTTCACTCATATTGAGCTTGTTGTCCACCAGGACCCCTGGGTCTCTTTCCACAGAGTGACTCCCCAGCCTGGTAGGTCCCAGTCTATGCTGCACTCCTGGATTATGTTTTCCCATGTGGAATATACATATATATATTATATTTAAAATATCATCTATTATACGTAATATTTTATGTATTTTATATAGACATAAAATTTTGTTTAGTGTTCTACGAACTGTACAGGAATAAAAATAAAGCAGTTGTAGTAATCTTTTTAAGGACAATTTTAGACCACAGATCTCAGTAATTATACAGAGTGACAGAATGCCTGTTAGTTTTTATCTAGAAAAATAGGAAGATGTAAACCAGCAATTTTTAGTGCCTTATCTTTCATTTACATTGCTCTTCCTACTATGATCTTACTTCTCAACCTCCTCATAACACAGATTACCATAATCTGTGATTGCTACCATGTGTAATTTATCCCTTAAATCAGTATATGCTTTAATAATGCACTAACCAAAGAAGTTCATACATATCTTGAACTACCTGTTTCTCTTTTCTTCCTCCGCATAAATAGCTTAAAACAATTCGATACTTTCCCTTATAATTTCAATATGTTTTATATATGTTTCTATTTTCTTGGGTTTTACAATCAGTATGTAGTGAAAATATCCTGGTGCTCATTTAACACATAAAAAGGTCCTTCAAGCAGCACAGTAAACTAGCTGAATGTGCTATTCACTTTTATCCAATTTTGCTTTAGCTGCTGAAAAATACAACACAAAGTCTATGGGATGAACATCACTCAATTATTATAGTTTGTGAGAGCTATATAGTTCCACAGCTATTTTTAAGGAAAACCTCCAGATTTTGCATGATGGCTAAAAAAATATAATTACCCAAAATCCAGCAGAGTATTTTTATCTATGAAAGCATACCCTGAAGAGAATTTCCAAGATGCTCTCTTGCATTTGCATGCTGTCAGCTAAAAAACAAAGACTATAATTTTCCAATATCTGCTGAGTGAATTGTCTCGAACTGTGCAATTGTAGAGGGGTACACCTGTGAATGTGCTTTGTGCAACAAAGGGTATGTCACAGGGTATGAGACATGTCAATAGAAACCTGTCATTGAAATTCTGCTTTTTTTAACCTCTGCATGCTGCAAAGCCAACAAATACTTTTTTTTCTTGTAATACTACTTATGAAGGTAACTAATTGACAGGGAACTACAGGCCGGTCAGCCTCACCTCCATCCCGGGAAAGGTGATGGAGCAGCTTATCCTGGAGGTCATCATCAAGCAAGTGGAGGAAAAGAAGGTTATCAGGAGTAGTCAGCAGGGATTCACCAAAGGGAAATCATGCCTGATAGCTTTCTACAATGGCATGACTGGCTGGGTAGACGAGGGGAGAGCCATGGATCTTGTCTACCTAGACTTCAGCAAGGCTTACGACACTGTCTCCCATAACGTCCTCCTAGGGAAGCTCAGAAAGTGTGGGCTGGATGAGTGGTCGGTGAGGTGGATTGAGAACTGGCTGAATGGCAGAACTCAGAGGGTTGTCATCAGCGGCGATGAGTCTAGTTGGAGGCCGGTAACTAGTGGTGTTCCCCAGGGGTCAGTACAGGGCCCAGTCTTGTTCAACTTCTTCATCAACGACCTGGATGAAGAGTTAGAATGTACCCTCAGCAAGTTTGCTGATGACACCAAACTGGGAGGTGTGGTAGATACACCAG
>Ga0065711_1027007_pt1 | contig 55724 bp, 37 predicted proteins | sample Hoacrofraction12_FD_59098 | JGI IMG/M metagenome (GOLD analysis project Ga0065711, IMG submission 59098) | Hoatzin crop microbial communities from Cojedes, Venezuela - Epithelial fraction 12 v2 (version 2) | ecosystem: Host-associated > Birds > Digestive system > Esophagus > Crop | place... | reverse complement strand
TTCCCCTGGGAGCTGTATAAGTTACATTTTTTTTTTTTTTTTTCTCTTCACTATGCATTCCCGAAAGCAGTTTCTCAGGAGACGTGGTTCCAGTTTAATCTCCAGATTATCTGTTGTTTCTTTTTGCCCCAAGATAAAGCAGCTGAGTAATCAGCTAACCCTAATTCAAGCGAAGCTGGGGACTGTGTATGGGTGTGTGTCGAGATCCAGGTTTGAGGAGTACCACTTTAGGTTGCGGTGTTTCAGCGGTGTAGCCCGAGTGCATTGGTTGGTTGGAGGTGAGCGCAGGCGCTCCAGCGAGCCTGGCCACTGCTCAGGACTTGGCTTCCGAGCCCTCAGGTTTGGAAAGCAGAGGAAAAGACGTATTTCTGCAAATGTCAGAGTGCTGAACTTTTGGCAATTAAATGCAGTGACCAAGAACAAGAGGAGGTTTTGGCCCGTATTTCTCTCCTGTGTGAAGTGTGCCAAGCAAAGAACTGATGGGGCCGGGGGGTGCCTGCAGTCGTTCGAGTCCTGGGCTGCCTGTGCCCTGGCCCTGGCCGGAGGCAGAGTGTCCTGCTCGCCCTTATGCCTGCTGTCTTTGCTGCCCTGGAGCTCCCGCCCCAGCCACGGTCCTGAAGGGTGGCATGTGTGGTGTTCCCTGACCGGGACATCCCTCCACAGTGGGGACCCTTCCTTGTGGAAATTGGCCATCACTAGACCTTAGTGACAGAAGGTGGCTCTAGGAGCCTGGCCCTCATATTTCCAAGTTCATTGGGTCCTTGTAGTACTAGCACCGGGTTGAGACAAACTATTTCTTTGATGACAGTAATGTACTTGACCCTACAGAGTGCAAGGTAGCCAAGCAGTTACAGGCCATTAATCTCCAATTGCTCGTCAGGTATTACGTTCATTAATCTAGGGCCAAACAGTGGTTTAGTTGTCAGTGTAGAGCATGATAAGATTTTTTTAGCTCCTGGTTAGTGCCAAGTTAGTATCTAGTTAGTAGTGTTTGCAACTGTGTGGACAGATGCCCTCAAATTTCACCAGTCGCTGCTCCAAAGCTGGGGCTGTGCACTGGCCCATCCACCAGACGTACTTTCAGAACAAGCCCCTTTTGCTGTGCTTGGACAGTGGGTTCAGCGAAAGCCGGCCGCGGCTCTGGTACCTGCAGTGGGGACTGCCCGCCTTTATGTCTCTTACGTGGTGCCCCATGTAGCCGGAGGTGCCAGAGAGGCAGCTCCCAGGGAGCTCTTGACTCATCCCGCTGCATTGTCACCCTGTGAGCTCCTTGGGCACAGCTGGGGTGGGGGTGGGTTGCGTTGTTTCAGTGCACATTCACACGCGGATTTTATTGCCCCCTTTGGCAGAGGAGGAACGCTCCAGGCATCCCGTGGCAGAAATTCCCCTTAATCTTGGACACTGCCCAAGGGTTACTCATCAGAAGAATAATTGCTAAAAAATTACAATGCTGAGCACCGAGACTTATGGAGTGCGTTAATATGCCAGGCTGTGATGATTGTGCATAGAGGGGCATCCTTTTGTAGCTTGAATTGCAGTAAAAGGCTTCAGTAGCCTTTCTCTGGCAAACTGCTGGTAGCTGTAACCAGGAGTGTGTCTGAGAGAGTTTTGCAGGCTCATTGCCACTGTACTGATCTGCAGCTGCTCCCGAGGTGAAAACTGTTTATGTTTTAATATATTAAGTTCTACTTGCAGGGTTCTGTATGGAAGACTTGTTTTGGGAGTGTAAGAAAAACCAGAAGGAGGAATGTTGAGATGTTTTAACACAGCAAAAAAAGCATTTTCTTCCTACACAGTGCCATTTCAGAGAGGGAACAGCTTCTCCTCCAGTTCTGTTTTGGTCTAGGTCTCTCTCTTCTGAGATTTAAACATATGCTTATATCAGTTCCTCAGCTGATGAGGATCTGTTGACATAGTATATGTGCTGACATAACGCGCTTTCTGCATTTACACCTGATGTTTTTGCTGTGCATCTTTGTCATGGTTTAACCCGGCATCCGGCAGCTGGGACCATACAGCCGCTCGCTCACCCCTGCCACCCACCCAGGGGGATGGGGAGGAGAATGGACAAAAGGGGAGACTCCTGAGTTGAGATAAAGACAGTTTAATAAGACAACAAAGGAAGGAATAATGATAAGAATAACAATAATGGTAAACAACTATGCAAAACAAGCAATCCACATGCTGACTGTAAGCCCTCTGGGGCGGCGGGGGGGAGGACAATACAATTTTTTTCTCACCACCCGATGACCGATTGCGCAGCCTGCCCCTGAGCAGCGATCACAGAGCTCACGGAACTCATGGATCTTGCAGATCCCTGCGCTTCTGGCCAACCCCAGTTCATAAACTGAGCATGACGTCTGTGGTATGGAATATTTCCACTGGCCAGCTTGACTGTCTGTCTGTGCTCCCTCCCAGCTCCTGCACACCTGCTCATTAGCCCAACAGGGGGAACTCAAAAAAGTGCTTGATTTCTAGTAACAGCTACAAACTTCAGTGTCTTATCAATATTCGTCTCCTACTAAATCTGAAACACAGCGGCTACTGGGAAGAAAATTAACTCCATCCCAGCCAAAACCAGGGCAGTCTTTAAACTTAGCAGATTCCTCAAGATTTAAACCAGGGCAGTCTTTAAACTTAGCAGATTCCTCACAATTTAAACATAGTCCTTTAACGAAGCTGTAACATGGGGGCTTTGGGGTTTTTTGTTTTTGTGAGGAGTACATTGACATAGTTACCAACAGGAAAAGAAAAAGATTAGGAACTTGCTTTTTATCAATTGTCTATAGGATTTCTTAGGTCCCGTGAAGCAATTGCCCATATTCAGATTCCCCTTATCCAATGGGAACTGTGATGCTCCAGGTGGCTGGATGTCACCTAGCGGTCTGTGGCACACCTGGAGCAAAATCCAGATGTGCTGGATGTCTCTGAAGTGTTGGCACTGCAAGGCTCGCCCTTCTCTCGGGAAGCTGGTCCACGCAGCGTGCTCTGGCTTTGCAGCTGGTGCCACTTCAGATCCAGGGCAAAGCGGGGATTTCCAGAAGCGTGTAGGTAAAGCTGGAGCACAAATCCATTGAAAATCCCTGTACATCCAGGTAAGTGGCTGAGATCACTCATAAGCCGTCACTTTTCTCAGCAGGAGCGGAAAGGAGCGTGTTTGGGAGCCATTGGGGCTGCTATGCCTGGCCGTAGGAGGCTTTGCTTTCAGATTTTAGTTGTTCCTGGGATTTTGTCCTAGCTGAAATAGCATTTGAGGAAACAGAGCAGTAACTTTAACCTCTGTTCAGGCCATTTGCGGAAAAGATGTTTATTATCAGAGACTGGGATAAAATCCTGATCCTAGTGAAGGTGCTCAATGACTTTTGAGGATCCTGAGATCATCTGTGGCCGGTTGACCTCATCACCTCTCATAGATACTCTGAAAGAGACTCTGGCAGGCCACAGCAGTGTGGTTCTTTGATTTCTGTTCTCTTGATTGCTTCTGTTGTCCTGGTTTTGTTTTTTGTTTTCCCCCAAATCTAAGCATTACTGTGTTTTCATCCTATGTCCCGCACGTGCATTCTTCTGCTAATGAAAGAAAGGAAATGGTCACGCTCAGATTTTGGTCTTTAAAAAACAAGAGCATCTTGATTTTGTTATATTTTTGGACAGGCTACAGGGGACAAAGTTGAACTTGTCTGAGGGTAAATGGATACCGTCATACTGAGAGCTTACTAAGTGCAAAGTGATTTGGAAATAAATTTGTTTTCTATCTATAAAAGTTAAAGGCACAAAATAAGCTGAAGTGAATTTTATGTGGTGCTTGGGTTTGGGTTTTTTTTTCCCCAGTTCTTCAGTTCTATGCTACAGAAGAGCCAGTTTTTGAAACTGTTGAATGGAAATAAGGACTGCCTTAGCTACAAGTTTCACTTTCCACAGGCTCCTTTTTTTTTCCTCTTCCAGGCAAGCTGAGCAGAAATTACTGGAGCCTGCTCCTATCTGTGGCTCATATCTGTCATCACGCTCTAGACAGACATCCTCTCCTCTTCCAAAATATGCAAGATTTCCAGTTAATTGTCTGGAAATTGGGGAGGGGATGGGATTTTTTCCCGCGATCTTGTTACTCGTTCGTGTACAGCCACTCATTGTTTTGCATGAACTGTTCATACTTGAAGATTTCTGAGAAGAGGATTGGTACTTGGAGGAAAAAAGTTTCCTTAGAAATGAGAAGGCTATTCAGAAATCTGTGTTGAGCATTTTAATTGCAGTGTGCGATGAATCCTTTGAAGCTTTATTACCTATTATATACTTGATTCAAAAGTTGCCTTTTGCAAAAGCCTAAGGGTTTTTTTTTTTTTGCTGAGAATATTAACTTTTCTGTTTCAAGCTTTGAAAGACCAAACTTTCTGAGCATGATTACGAACATTAGGTTAATGCATAATCCCCACTCAGAGGTTCTCCTAGATTTCCATGTGCTTGTTTAGAGGCTGTTCAAAGGTGCTTAGCTTTAATTGCCATTATGTGAGCACACAGAAATAAGGACCCAAGAGTCTTATCAATTATTCTGTTCTCCAATTCATTTTTAGATTGTCTCAGAGCTGTTCTAAGTTGAATTTACGTTGAAGTTACTGGGAGATGTAAAGGTTTTCATCTAAGTGGGGTGAAGGTTCTGTTGTCTCCCTATTTAAATGCTCGGTGGTTGTACCTTTTATAGGCCTAATGTAATTGCCGAGGATTTGTTTTGTTTTCTGTGCCATTGCTTTTTGCAGGTATTTTACCTGCCTTGCACGTAAACCCGCAAACTTTTAGCTGCCCACATAAAAATAATAATACAGGTCTGTTTAGAAATGGCACTGATGACCGAGTTTCTGAGGCTTTCAGTGAGCTATAAGATCTTAAATACTTGAGTTGGAAAGGAAGAAGGACCTTGCCTTTTAACAGCCTTTGAAAACGTTACTTGGAGGGCTAGAACTGGGGCAACATAACTGAAAGGCGGCTGGAGCTGCATCTTCCGCCATCCAGGAGAAGCCTTTCTGTAGTCACAGTTCCTGCTTCAGTGTCTTATCTAAAGATCTGTGCAGTCCACAGGGGAATTTAGAATGAGTCATTGTCAAGTAAGAAACTGGAAATGTGTTTCTAGAACGCAGGAAAGGGCTGGTGTGTGGGGAAGAGCTCTCCCATGCAGCCTGGACGATACCAGAAGGTCACAGTAAGATTGAGAGAAAAAAATCAACCATGTTGTGCCTTACACTGCAAAACAGAGCAGAAAAAATATTTTTACGTGGTTGTATTGTAGAATCGACGATTGACTTCTAGAGATCATGTAGAAATGCCCTGTACTTAATGCTATGTGTTACCCAAGTTATGAACAGCTTTCTGGCACTGAAGGTACTAACACCAGTATCAGCCGCAATAAAATCCAACGGGCTGAAATCTGTCACGTTAGGAGAATTCAAATCATTTCTGACCTTGCTTGTCCCACCCACGTGCACCAGCTGCGCATGGGGTACTCTAGAAGTTGGGCTCCGCGGATTTGTGGTCTCTCAGCTAACGAGAACTGATAGTCCTCTTACATGTACTGAAGCAGATAACGTGTGCTGGCGCGGAGTGCAGAAATGCTGGAGCCCTGCCACAGCCGGGTGTTAAGAGCACGAGGATGGCTCCTGTCCGTGAGAATGAGTTTATCGAGGCGGCCACCAGCCGGGCAGTGGGAGATGTTGCCCGGTGTCTGCAGCCCTGTCCCCGCTGGTGCCCCAGCCCTGCCGTGGTTGTCTGTGGTCCCAGCTGTCGTGTCCCAGCCCTGCTGTGGGTGTCCGTGGTCCCCACCGTCATGTCCCGCCACTGCTGGGGGCCGCTTGCACTGCGCCTTGTGCCCATCTTGTAGAAATAAATGATGCACGTGCCCTGTGGTTATCCTCATCAGCTTCTTTCGCTTGCCTCACAAGTCTGAGTTTCTCGTCCTTGGAGTGAGCAGGTTCTGCCCAGCTCCTTGTCCGTACCTGCCCCACGCCTTGTGCGTTGCTGTGTCCTCGGCACGGCGTTCACCCCGTGGGCACAGTCTGCCGCCGACATCACCGATTCCCATTCAGCTCTTAGGTCATTTTCCATTTTACCTTTTCATCCTTTTTTTTTTTTTTAATAACTCTTTTAAAAACTCAGGGGTGACTAGAACATTTTATGGTTGGGGATTTTTTTTACGTTAAATATTTTCAGTTTAGTTAAAATTCTCCCTCTTTCTGACAAAACACCCTGTGTCTGCGTGGTGGCAGAAGGTTGGTCGGTTTCTCAGTCAAAAATTTCAGTTGGAATAAAGCTCTTAGTCTGCAAAAAATTGAAGTTCTGTTTTTTGGGTTGCAAGCCCGGTACATATATCCAGGGTATCACGGAAAACAGTCACCACCAGATTTTCAGAGTTCTCCAGGAAAAGCAAGTGCAGTTTGTCATGAATCCCAGTTAATTTATTCCCTGTTCCATACATGTTATCCCCTACCAGTCCAAACGCTGTCATTGTGCCGCTGTCATTAACCATCTGTTTAGCATGTAAAACTCCTCAGGGCGGGGATCGGAGCTTTGCTTTGTACTGCGTAAAGCCGAGCCTGTAGCTGACACTTGAGAAACAATTAATGATAATGCAGCTCAGTAGGGTACTCGGATACCGAGCTAATAAGAGTGGTATAAATGCCTGGCTGGATGGGATTAGAGGGAACCTCTGTGTCCCAGTGGTGCGTCTCCAGCAGGTGAAGGGAAATACAGCCTTAAAACATCACCTGACACGGATCAGAGAAAAAATAGATGGCGTTTCTGAAGGATGCGCGAGAGTCAAGGGTGCAAGAGAATCACACTTTGGGTGTGTATCTGTGTTTTTCTTGATGATGATTATTATTATTGTGATGAGATTTTTACCCACTGAATATTTTTCTCTACCATAGAGTGAGGGATCACTTCATAGCATTAATCTCATTAGCGTCTGCGTTTTCCCTTGCACGGTCTTCTGCACGCATTAGAAGTCGGCGCTTTATCGTATTTTCCTTTGTATCTTAATGTGTGTTCGGGGGGGGAGAGAGGAGCGCAGTAGATTTTCATCTTATGTTAATCCATCAAAATCAAGTTAGTTGTGAGTGATGGAGGAGGCACGTGTGTGCGCGCCGACGTCAGCGCCCAGCCGAAAGCTTGCCAGTTGCCCAGCAACCTTCCTGGAGGAAGATGGATGTCCTGCCACCCGCTCCGCTTTTAGCTGAGCCACGAGATATTCCTGGCCCTGCATCCCCCATGCATGCAGGGACGGGCGCGCGGGCTCAGCTGGCGGGGATGTCGAGCCTCTCGATAGTTGGCTCTTGTACCAGGGGTGGATAAAATGTGTTTCACGCCATCCTCGTTAAAATTGTTAATTCATTTGGCTGCATCACGTCAGTTTGGGAGCGGGCACTGCGAGCTCATTCACATCGCTGGCATTGCTCTTCCCCTCCCTCAGGCTCTTAAAGCCACATTGCCAGCATCATTTCTCCCTCCTTTTTAGAGTAACAAATAAACCCACGGGCTGCAGGAGCTCAGTGAATGTCATGGGTGTCACTGGCCTCTCGCTCTTTGCGATTTTCTTTAGTTTGGGCTCAGCTGGGGCAGGGCCAGGTCTGACCCCCGCTCCAGCTGTGCTTCCCTGTCCTGTGGTTGTCCAGCATTGGGACTCCCGGCCATGCATGTGGTGGGACAGGCACCATCAGGAAGCAGCCTGAGGAGCCTCTGGAGAAATCAAAGGGCTCTTTCTGTGGGGGAGTGTTGTGTAATGCCAAAGATTTGAAGCCAAATAGGACCTGACAGTGTCTTTTCAGTTTCATTGAATATTTAATTATTATCGGATACGTTTATTCACTATCTGGATTTCTTTAGAAGCTGGGCCAATCTTGCACTCTAGGATGAATTTAAAATTCTTGCACATTTACAATGGTTGGAGCTAAATCGTTCTGTAAAGCTCACACAAAATCCTACCTGCGTAATCGCAGATATCTTTCATGGTCTGGCTCTGGTGCCTTTATTTATGCTGACAAGCTCTTTACTTAGGGTTTGATTCAGGAAAGCAGTTACGAGTGTACTTGACTTTAAATCTTTTAATAGTCCTGTTGAAGCTAATGAACCTCTTGACAGGTTTAAAGCTGAATGGGTGCTTTGCTGGATCTGGACCTGTGTGAGCAGGACCTGGGAGCCCAGGGCTGACAGTAAGGGCTACGTTGGCTCGGGTGCCATCAGGTGAGGTTCTGTGACCACGGCAGATTAGGGTACAAAAACACAAAAGGGGTGGCAGGGAAAGCATCAGCTGTCCTAAGGGGAAAAAAAATTTCACCCACATGATGCGGCTCCTTAAATGGGGATAAATCTGCCCTAACTGAAGAAACATTGCTCCAGCTTCCCTGGTGTTCTCCCTCCATCGCCCCACCAGGAGCAGCTGTTGGTGGGCACGCAGCTGCTCTGAGGCTCTTCCTTGCACCCCTGTCCTGCAGTGATGCTGTCAATGTCCCTGTGACTATGGGGGAGTGGGGACTGCCTCTGAGAGATGATGTTTGTATTGGCAGACGGGGAAAACACACAGCAGCAGTGAGCTGCATGTGGAATGGTTCAGCATGGCTCTTGCTTACTCTGTGCTTATACATGTGGCAATTATGTGCCATTTCGAATGCACTTTCTGGCGGCAAGCTATTTATCAACTGACTGTTGAACTTGTTATTTGCTAAAGCATGTGGTGCGTGGCTCCTGACTGAAAAGCTGCTGTTCTGTCTCCCTGTTCTGCTTTACACGAATTCTTTCCGATTTGTTTTGTTCAAGTCCTTCAACTCTAGATTGATAACTTCCATCACTGGATAGTGGAGCTTTGTTCAATGACAATGCCGTTATTTTTGTCTGTGCTGTTTCTAAAATGGCTGTACACAGGGTAGCAGAGAGAAGTACCTGGAAGCAGAACATCAGATGCCTGAAATTCGAAAGGAGGGATGTTTTCAGAATGCTGGTGTGCTTATTTATTGAGAATCGAATAAGGACTATGAAAAACCAACATCATGTTTACCAGATGGGAGCCTGGATAAAAGCAAAAGGCTACAGATTAAGGTTTTAATTGAATGAATCACGGATTGTTAGTGGGAAACATTTCTTACAATAGAGAGTGTGATCAGGGAACAAATGGTCTTGCTCCTGTCCCAGTCCGAGCACAACGCTTACCATGTTCACTCTAAATTATGAGAGATTGGTGTCTGGTCCTCTCTTTAGCCAAGTCCAGTGAGGATGGGTGCAGCTCCTTTTGACGGAGATAGTGGTTTGCTGCTCATGGGTTCTCGTTTCAGGGATGGTCACAGAAAGACTGCCCTTCCCATGGGTGGATCAACTTCTCCCCCTCTACCCCTCCGAGGAATCAGATGGGAATGTGCTGTAAGCTGCGTGCTGAAGTGTCAGCCAGGGTCTGCTCACCCTTACCAGTGCTAGTCCTAATGAGCACATCATTAAGTCTGCATTGTGAAGACTCCTGGTGACCTGGTTCTGACCTGTGATCCTGTCGTTCCGTAGTCCGCAGAGAGAAATGGGTGCTTGGGGTGTGTGTTGGCTCAGCCCAAGGAGCGCTGCTTGGCCGGGTGTCTGTCTCCGTGAATGCCGCTCTACCTCTCTTTTGGAGCCCGGGCGACCCGAGCAGCCATGGGCAGAGATCAATGCTTTGCAGCATCCTAGGTATGGACCACGGATAGAACGCCAAAACAGACCCACAGCGTGGTTTCCCGTAATTGGGATGCGTTGAGAGCTCGATTCTACTTGATGCTGCGTGTTTCTGCTTTCCTTTAGGATGAGGAGGAATTGAGGTCACCCAGTGTTGTCCAGGATGGTGTCCTAGAGAAGCATGGAGGAAGGGTAGAGAAGCCAGGCAGCCGATCACAAAGAGCTACTAAAGCAGCAACAAGAATATCTTCTTGTATTTGAGACCATTTAATCTTTTTGAATGAGTAATATAATATTTATAATATTATAGTAGCTGTAATAACTTGCTTAAAAATTAAAAATAGTTAATGGGTGGAGTAAGGGTGTTTAATGCTTCTCGCAGAACTGCTGCCGTACCTCCTGCTAGAAGATTTTTATTGAAATGCATAATTTTCTCCCATTTTAACAAAACTGACTGGAGCAAATGCACTGGCTCTGTATTCCCTCTGGATGGTACGTCAGGCTGGTGGTATTTATAAAGCGCTCTGTCTGGTATGTGTCCTAGCTATCTGGAGCACCACCACCTCCTGTCAGACGAATTATCCCTAGGCAGAGGAGGGCATTTCAGTGAAATGCATTGATCTGTCAGGTCCCTTTCTGGGATGCAATACTGGTCTTTTATGGTATGTGAATTTTGTGTATTATTTTATATATTATTAGGCAAGATTTCTGTAATTCTTGGCAGGTTAGCCCCAGACTCAGCCCAGCTCCCAGGAAAGTGCCGTTTCCTGCACCGCTTTCCCCATGCGGTAGGAAGCTCTGCTGTGCTTGAAGACCCAAACTGCTGCCAGCAAGCCCTCAGTTGGGCACTGTTGGAGATACTGTAGACACCTTGGACCCATTCGTCGGGGGACTTGGTGAACAGGAGAAGATACTGGTCCTGGATTTGATATAGTAGGGTGGTGCAAAGCTTGTAGGACAGCCATGGCTTGCGTTGCTGAGGAGGTGAGCCGACGCATTTTGTACAAGTAGCAGCAGTCTCCATAGCGCTGAATGCTTCATGCCTGAGTAGATGGCGTGGAGAGGTGATAAAACAGGAGAGTGGTAGCAAGGTCATCATCTACTAGGATGGGGTGGAGATTCCTACCCAAAGTTGATAGAAAGTGTTTTGTTGCTCATAAAGATTGCTGTGGGATAGTTTAGTCTCAGTATGAAATGTAAGCCTGGCTACAGGCTGGGTTGACTGGCGGGGATGGGGTAGGGAACAAGGAGGAGCATTCCTTAAAATGAAGGGACCTGGTCAGTGTGAGCAGACTACTCAGAGCGCTGTCCTTGTCCCGCCAAACTCATCTTTGCCTTCTCATATCCTTGGCTTGTTGGTCTTTGCCCATGGACCGATCCCACTGTGCGTGGTGAAGGCCAGGTAGAGCTGGCTGTCGTGTCCACAGCGTCAGCAGTTCAGTCTGTACAATATGGTGAAGTGAGGTAGCAGTTAAATGTTTTCTGATGACTGGGGCCGGACAGCGTGCAGTCGGAAATCCTAAAAGAAGTTGATGCAGAAGATCTTTGGTCTGCTTCTGTTCACTTCTTACACCTCTTGGAAATTCACAACCAGTGAACGTGTACAAGAGGAAGATCCCAGGTAACGGCAGGCAGCTTAGCCTGATATCAATCCCGGGCAAAAGAATAGAAGAACTGCTAGAGGATTTAGAGATTAGAGATTTGGGTAGGGAATATAATTAATGCCATTCAACATTCTTTTTTGGAGAATATATCTTGTCAAACAAACCTGATTTATCTGATGAGATTGCAAGTTTGGGGGATAAGATAACTGTGTAGATATAATATACTTAAACTTCTGTAAGGCGTTTGATTTTATTCCACATGACATTATGACTAAAATATTACTACTATATACTTTCACTGAAGCACATGTTAAATCTATTAAGAACCAGGTAACTGACAGGTCTCAAAAAGTAGTTGTCAATAGGGAATCATCACTGAATGGGAACATTTTTAATGTATCTCTGCAGGGATCAGGCAGAGCCCACGTGCTATTCATCATTTTTGGCAGTGATCTAGAAGTAAATATAAAATTATTTCTGGTAAAATTTGTAGGTGGCACAAAGACTGATGAAGTGAGAATGAGGGCAGTAGGATACAGTGCTTTCAGTCACTTGGTTAATTGTCCCTATTGAAACAAAATTCCAAAATTCCTTTCTAAATTAGATCTAATTAAATAAGAAAGTTTTTGTGCATCTGGAGAGGAGTGTGCAGCACAGAGCTGTTGCCCTGCCTGGAAAACAGAAGGTCTGTGAGAACCCTCTCAGTCTTCCGGGCTCTCTGGAGAGACGAGGCGTCCCTTGGGAGGAAGTGTTTGCCTGCAGGGTCCCTCAGCCTTGGTGTGACAGCGGTGGTGGTCCATGGCTCGGCAGGCGGCTGCTGAGGAGCCTCCCTGAGGAGGCTGCTGATGCGGAATGACTCTTCATCTGCCATGCTGTGGAAGGCCTAAGAAAAACGTGGATTTGGGACTGCTTAAATTCCTGTGTTCAGTTGTGTGTCTGTGGGATGCCGAGTGTGTTTTTCTCATTAACCTTTGTTCAGCGGAGGTGCTTGAAGATGCCCCTACACCTGTATCACAGAAACACAGGGACCAGGCTTGACGGTAGAGTTTAGCCTGCGTATGGGGCAAGGTCCATCCTGGGGTGACTGGCTTGTAATTCTCTGTTAGCACCTTCAAACTTAAACCAGGCTACAGCAGTGAAGGGCATGCAGCAGTGTAATGAAAACACAGAGGTTTCGCATACCCGTGTCACAAGAGAAGTTGTGTACCCAGGTGCCATGTAGTGCACTCCATTGGCAATAAGGGTATGAGGTACCACAGTATGAAGAGGGCCATACCAGTTCCAGGGGCCTTCAGCAGTAGGCAGGGATAAATGCACTGGAATAAGATTCTGGAAACATCTTCAGGTTTGTTACGTTAGAGATTTTGAAAAGGCAGAGGAGGTAACAACTCTTCTGCTACTGCTTTTGGCTTTGACTGAGACAGTTTTGCTTGTGGATGTAGTGCCAGGACCTTCCGTATTTTCAAAACCTGAACATCTCATAGCATCACAGAACTGGTCATAATTTAGACTGGATGGGAATTCTGGCGGTCATCTGGTCCAACAGCCTGCTCAGGGCCAACGAGAGCCAGTTGCTCCCAGATGTAGATGTCACAGCCTCTCTGGGTGATGTGCTCAAACACTCATTGTAGGGTTTTTTTGTTCATGATCCAACTGGAATTTTCTATGTTCAGCTTGTGTCTGTTGTCTCCTGTCCTGTTCCTGTAGACTTCCAAGGGAAATGACCTGGCAGTGTGCACTTGCAGCCCAGAAGGCCAGCTGTATCCTGGGCTGCATCAAAAGCAGCATGGCCAGCAGGTCAAGGGAGCAAATTCTGCCCCTCTGCTCTGCTCTGGTGAGGCCCCACCTGGAGTCCTGTGTTGAGCTCTGGAGCCCTCAGCACAGGAAAGACATGGAGCTGTTGGAGCGGGTCCAGAGGAGGCCACAAAAATGCTCAGAGGGCTGGAACACCTCTCCTATGAGGAAAGGCTGAGAGAGTTGGGGCTGTTCAGCCTGGAGAAGAGAAGGCTCTGGGGAGATCTTATTGCAGCCTTCCAGTAATTAAAGGAGGCTTATAAGAAAGATGAGGACAAACTTCTTAGCAGGGTCTATGGCAACAGGACGAGGGGTGATGGTTTTAAACTAAGAGAGGGTTGATTTAGACTGGATATAAGGAGGAAATTTTTTACCATGAGGGTGATGAAACCACTGGAACGGGTTGCCCAGAGAGGTGGTAGATGCACCATCCCTGGAAACATTCAAGGTAAGGTTGGATGGGGCTCTGAGAACCCTGATCTAGTTGAAGATGTCCCTGCCCATGGCAGGGCAAGGTTAGACTAGATGACCTTTAAAGGTTCTTCCAACCCAAACTGTTCTATGATTCTATTTCAGCCTGGCCAGCCTCTTACACCCTTGCATTAGGTGGTTGCAGACAGTGATAAGCTCTCACCAAGGCCTTGTCTTATGTAGGCTGAAGAAGCCCTGCTCCCTCAGCCTCTCCATGTGTGTCCTGTCTTCCAACCCCCTGACCTTCTTAGTGGCCCTCCACAGGTCTTGCTCCAGTACATCAATGTGTCTGCACCCATTGCTCTAAGGTTGTCTCACAGGTGCTGAGCAGAGGCGAATGGTGATTTCTGTCAACATGCTGTTATGCTTTAAGAGGAGGGAAATGAAAGAAAAAAATTGTCTTTTTTGATGTAAAGCTTGGCTTTTCTCAGCAGGATCCCAGCATGTGACTGTTTTAAAACCCATAGGGAAAATGAGGTTCAGTCAGACCAGAACAAGGTGAACCCTGGGGTGAACAAGCCAGGAGCGGTGTGGCCGCTGGAGAGGTCCATCTCAGAATCAGTGAAGAAGTCAAACTCAGAGCCAGCGATGGCTCAGCCAGGCCCCTGGGATCCTCCGCTGCGTGACTACCTTGCTCCGGAGGTACAGTGAAGGTAGAAATGCCTGTGATGAGACTGATGGGAACTTCAGGTCCAAATACGAAGTGTGCATCAGGCTATGGTCCTTCCTTCCCCATTGCCTGATATCTGATGCATGCAAGCAGTTTCTCCATCACCGTTTGAAAGACCAGGGGCCATTCATAAACAGACCAACTTCTAGTGTAGCTTTCCAGCCACAAGTTTCCCTAAGCTAAAGAAAACAGTGTATCTTACTAAATAAATTATTAGACATCAATGATTTTCTGCCTTCTAGAGCAGAGTTATTTGGAGGCATGAAAGGAAATTGCTGCAGCAGTATAAAACCACTGCCCTTTGCACTTGCATCTCTCCCACAGAGTAATCCTTCATTCATTGTTTACTTAATGAGAAAAGAAAGAGGTTAATTTATAAAACCAAATAAAAAACAGACAGAAGACTTTATTTGTGGAACAAAAAACTGAATTAAATGAATAGTCTATCCATTAATACTTCTAATTGTGCCGTGCTCCACTGAGGAAGATACACAGGTCTGCTGGTACTTTACTCTTGCTGGTGGAGTCTACAAGCCCTCTCCAGTGAGGGTCCAAGCCGGCACTCTGTGGCAAAAGTTTCCTAAAAACTTTTCTTGCTTGGTGAATTAATTTCAGCTCCAAGTCTGTGACAGGCTCAGCTTCTCGGGGGTTTCTTAAGTTAGTAGATAGGTGTGGCAATAATTGGCAGAGCTGATCTTGCCGGTGAGTGCTGCTGTCTGAATCATTTGCAAATTCTCATGAACATCCACAGATTGCTGCTGCAAGGAGGAGGAAGAGGGACTCCTTAATTCGTTTTCCCTGCTCCCAGGGAGTCTGTCATACCTGTTTCTGGGCTGTTTCTGTTGACTAGAAGATGTTGCAGAGGTTGGAATGAAACCCAGGTGGGGGGAAAGTTTTGCGTTTCACCTGAGTCTCCCACGATAGCTGTTCATCATTGCCAGTCAGTGCAGGTCTGAAATCCCCACCATCCTGATGGGACAGAGAAAGTTAACGGGGAGGGGAGCAGGGTAGCTGTGCTGTGGTCTACATGGGAGTGGGTTATATCTGCATGGATGATGGCTACTAGATGCTGAGGCTGACTGGAGGCTAAATCTGCTCTATCTCCCTCTCTTTCTTCAGTAAGGCCGCAGAGGAGCGAGGGTGCAGGGGAGATCTGGGTCTGTCATGGCTTGGCAAGGGTGGTTGGTTCATGAAGACACCTAGGAATAACGTTTGATTCCCTTTGGGAAGCTAGGGATTACTGTGAAGTGTAGATGAGGAAAAACATGTCTGGAAAAAAAAATTGAAGTTGTTTTGCTGGAATTCCCTGTGATGGTTTAGAAGATTTTTTGTTGGAAGAGGCTCTTTCCTCTGGCCAGTGACTGAAACTGAAGGAAATATGTAAAGAAGGCTAATCTGTGTACTGAACTGTACCAGCTACCCTGTGAATGTTGAGGCTTCACGGTCTGTCTTTACCTGCTGGGGCATGGGCGCTTGGAAGTCCCAGCCGCCGCCCTGCTGAGAGGAGCTTGGGGGAGGTTGTTCCTCACTAACTTCTCATTGCCTTTGTCAGCCAGTCCTAAACCTTGATTTTCAGGTAGTGATAGCAAGAGTGAAATGCAAATTGTGAAAACTATTAGTAAAAATTTAAACCAAACTGGTACCACAGAGTACATTCAGATTTTAACACGAAAGAAAAACCTGGAGCGGAAATATTTTTCCCATCCTTATGTCAGGCAGATTCATCACTCTTGAATTTAATCCGCAATTTGTGTTCTTTCTGACATGATAAATTTCTGTTTCTTAACTTTAAATTAAACTTGTTTCTATATATATATATGTATTTTCTGTGTATATATAATATATATGTATAAAGTATATGTATTTAGGAATATAAGTTAATATATGTATTATGAGTATATATATGAAACAGTGTGTAGTTGTTGCTCTGACATAGCTTACTGGCACACAGAATCATATGCACTCTTTGGAGAGCGGATTTTTTGAAACGCAGCCGTCTCTGTTAAATATTCAAAGAACATGGTAATTATTGCTGGGAATATCTTTTAAATGCTCAGTGGAAAAAGTTGCAAACATTGTCGTTAGAACATGCATTTGTTTGTAACCTGATCAATGCATCACCTGTTTGTATACCAGCTGGCTTCCCTTTCAAAATGCACTATTGAGAAGATATATGTATTTTTTTATCATCATGATATATTTTTATGCTGTTGTTGTGCTTTAATGGAGATACGACCCTTCTGCAGTATCTTCTGGAAATATTTGGGAAACATAAGACTGCTTTTTCTGGAAATATTGGCAAAATTGTTCTTGGCTTCAGTTTGGACATGCAAGTGGTTTTTTATTTTTTCCCTCCCAATTCAAAGTAACACAGTCGTGCTTGCCAATGGTTACATCACCACGGCAGTGTTCATTTTGTCTAGAAGGTATGGAAGTTGTGATGTCTTCATGTCTGCAGCTGTGGCTCTGGAAGGGGTTTGGGTTGTGGGGACGGACTGCCGGGCCGGGCAGGCGGAGCCTGTGGCTGACGGCGGCTTGCAGAGTGAGTGTCGGGTCGAGGAGGTGCCTCCAAGCGCCCGGTGCTCGCTGCCTTCTCTGGGTCTTCCCATGGAGTGACCGGTGGTTGCGGTCCTTCATCTGATGAGACTGCGGGCTGCTTGCACCTTGCTTGAGGTTTTGAACATTCTAGGACACATGCCATTTTCGATGTTGGTGTTTGAACACAGGGCTGCGAGTCGGGGTGGAAGAGTGATTTTACAGTACAACCAGCTTCTGCTTGAACATCATTCTGTAGGAAGTCAAGGATTGTGTTGGTGCAGCTGAACCCCTCTCCCGGTCAGCAGCAGCCTCCTGTCCTGCATTCCGTCCCCCTGCCCGCCTAGCCCCTACTCACTGGGGCATGGCCCACCGCATGGGGTGGCTGGGCGAGACCTTCTAGTGAAGCCCAAATCAAAGTCAGGATCTGTAAGAAATCTCCACTGGTTTCACTGGCTTGGACATCGGCTGCTTTGTCCACTCAGTTTTGGTTTTTAGCTTTTCTGGTTCATTTCTGAGAACAAAGGTGATGCATTTTTTAGTGGAAGCTGAGATTCTCCTCTGTATCATCCCCTTTTGCAGAAGTCCTCCAGGGCTGGGGGCTCTCCAGCGGCAGAGGTTGTTTGGCTCGTAGCTTTTCTGCTTTTTCTGGTTTTCCCTGCTCACTTAAGAAGTGAAGCTGGCCTCGCTTGGAAAATAGCTTTTCCATGTTAAAAAGACAAAGCTGTGCTTTCATGCTTGTGTCCTTCATGGTCGTTCAGAGCAGCCTCTGAACAGGGATGAGGAACCCACCTCTGTGGTGGGCTCAGGCGGGTCCCTTCCCCTCTGAGCTCTCCCCAGACCGAGTTTTGGTCTTGAGGGGGAGGCCGTGGTGTTTCACGGATGCATTTAAAAACAGCTCATTTTTTTTTGTTTTAGGCTATTCCGCTTAAATCTGGGAGAAATCTGTGGTGGATGGAAGTAGCTCAAACTGCCTGTGTGTAGCTAGCGTGGCGGGGGCTGTGGGCAGGATATCCTCGGCCCCCGCCGGCAGGGCTGCGTCATCCTGCCTCAGCGAGCAGCCGGAGCGAGAAGAGAAACCCGAGATACACAAGATGTAAATACTCCATAAATACTAGGAACTTGGCAGGGAGGCAGCAGCGGCTTCCTCTCTCCCTGAAGATACCACCATATGCCCAGAGATGAATCCGGTTGTTTCAGCAGCGTTGGCAAAACTCGATTTCAACTCCCCGCCGCTCCGGGGCTGGCACGAGCACCGGCCCTGTCTTCTCAGGGTGCGGGGGGAACCGGGGAGAGCACGGCCATGGGAGCACTGGGGCCTCTGGGGACGGCAGCGGGGCTGTGGGGCAGGCGAGGCGCTGCCGAAAGCAGTGGGCTGGGGCGAAGGGCCGTGCAGCCCCGTCCACGCCGCCCCCGTGACCCGGTTTGGGGGCGCAGGGTCGGGGGCGAGCCCTGGCGGCAGGGTGCGGGCCCGGGCACCTCCTGCTCTCCTGAGATCTGATGGGATCGTGGCACGAGGTGGAGCAGCCGCAGGCAAATCACTGTTATGACAGATATATTACTGCAATAAAATTATAAATTTATGGCAGGCAGAGATCTAGGTGTGTGCCCATAACTTTTCCTCACTTCTGTGTATTGTCTCGGTCGGGTGGCACATAAACCGAACCGAGCCGCAGAAGGAGGGGTTGGTGCTGGGTCAGCTGTGCCCTCATGCTCGGCGCCCGGCGCCGTGGAGCCTGGCACAGGGGGGCTTTGGGTGGTGGGAAACATGCTCCTGCGACGGCATCTCCTCTGAAGGACGTTGCTTGTCAGCCCACGGTGAACCTCAGGCTCACACTCTTCAGTGACAGCACTTCTCTAGTCCACCTTAGTGCTACAAATGGAAGGTGCAAGCTGTGTTTTTTGTTTGGGGGCTTTGTTGTGGGATTTTTTGTCGTTGTTGTTTTGTTCTATTTTTTAAATATTCTCCTCTACGAGGGGAGGAGGTATTTCAAAGGGTGGAAATGTCAGGGGTAGATATTCATGTCCGGCTCCTGGCTCCACTCTTCCCTACACAGCCCTTCTCTCTCCATGCCATCTGTCTGTTGAAATTAATGGTTTAATAACCTCTGCAGGGTAGCGCTGCTGTTTATTTATTCCAATGTTTAAGTTTTTTTAACTTTTGGGATTAAGCTTGAGTGCCCAGGTGTCCTCGTGGACTGTGAAAATCCCCACGCTGTAGTGTCACAGGCTCTTGAAAAAGAGGAAAATGTGGGAGATGGTGGTTTCTCCTGAGTTTTCCTTGACTCGCTTTCCTAGCTGAGGCTCGCGGGGCAGGGGCAGGGACCGAGGCCCTGGTCCCTGTGGTGTGACCCGAAGCAGAGGCAGCGTGCAGTGCCCTGGGATCCTCATGGATCCCACCTCGCTGCTCCTCTGCTCCCAGCAGCCCTTCCCTGCCTGGTGCTCTCTGCACTTCAAGCACAGTCTCCTTGCAGTAACCCTGGAGCTGCAAGTCTTCTGACTTGCATATTTGGGGTTTTTTTTCCATCAGAGGTAACCAGAGCCTGAGACCACCCCACAGCAGTACTTCTTTAACAGAAGAAAATTTAGAAGTAGCGTAACCCAAATAGCAACAGGCCCTGCATTTCTCATCTTGCTCTGCCACCGGGAGCATCTTCTGGGTTGGGCTTGGGGTTGTATGGATCCCTCCTGTACCTGCAGTGTGTCCTGGGAAACCTCTACCTTTCTGCTGCCCATAGTTTCCTTGCTGTATTCTGTTTTGTGTCTGTGGGGGGAGTTTGTTTGGGGTTTTTTGGCTCCAGTCTAGTGTGTGACACAGCATTGCTGCATGTTTTGTTCTGCTGCTGCTCGCTGCATCTTGGAAACCTCTGGCGCTTCCAGCTGAGACCACCAAAGTGTCTCACCCTAAATCCATGGCTGCGATCTTCCTACGAGCCACCACCCTCCTTTGCCTGCCAGGATCTTCCCTCGGCTGTGCCAGCCCATGGTGGATACCATGTTTATCTGGAGACCGGCGTGCTCATTAGCCAGTAATTGTCACGCTAATCACTTCGTGATAACTACATGGTATCAAGCAGGGTTCATGCAGACAGATGACCCTGCTTATCCTACTGGTCCGTCTGCCCTGGCACCCTCCGGGTGTCCGCTCGGCTGCTGGGGACCTCACCTCCTGCTGTCACTTTGCATGCCTGGAGATGGTGCTTGCTTTCCCATGCGTCCGGATAGAGTACGTCCTTTTTATTTTGCATCCTGGAGCCTTTAATTACTCTCAACAAGTCCCTTTCACACTTTGAAAATCCTGTAGCAATTTCCATTTGAATTGCTTTCTCTGAGGCTTCTGTTTAGATGAGCGCACCTGCTCTGTGTTCCCACTGGTAATTGGGCTGTAATAGTTATGATCCTTTAAATGCACTTAAGGTACCACGAGCTTTAAGAATTGATAACGATGCAATCTGGCATCTCAGCACCAGTTTTGTCTTGTCTCCGAGCTGAGCATTTTGGTTTTAATTGTATTATTTTGCTGTTCATGAAGATTACAAATATTTGCGTGTTGTAGGAGTTGGACGTATTTAATTAAATGCTGCCCTGTGCTCACGTACCAATCCTGCTGGTCGGGGTCCTGGGCTGCTCCTCAGGTCCCGCTCTGCCAAACCCCTGCAGAGTCAGTGGTAGTTTTGCTGGAACAAGACCCTAAAAGAGAAGTGTGGCTCATTTGAGCACTCGTGCTCATTTGTGCACCAGCCCAGGCTCATGTTAGAAGGAGATTAGACAAAAAATACTAAAGAACCTACTTGTCTTGTCCTTGCCCAGGGCAAACCTTTATCCTGGGACAGGTCCAGCAGGTTAAAGATGGAGTTTCCTCTGGTTTGTGTGTTACCTGGGGTTTTGTATTGTGGATACCATTTTAAAGTTCTCTGCTGCCTTAATTCTCCTCTAAGGAGAGAAGGGAAAAAAGAAGAAATGAGAAAGTCATCTCTCAGGCATGTCTCAATACAGTAGCAAGAGGTGTGCAGCCTGTAGCCTGCTGCTGCACGCTGAATATAAAGTTTCCAAAATTACAAGTTGCGAGCGTGATAATGAACCGAAAGTAAATATGGTTCAGTTTGCTATGAATCATTCTTCGGGGGTTTAATTGGACTCGGATGAGCTGGCATTGTTGCGGTGCAAGAATAGAGTTGTTTCAGAATCAGACAGGCAGACCAGAGCTGCAGCATCTGAGTGGCACTGGGGAACCCTTGCCCTCACAGAGGCTTCCCAGGACGGATCGAAGGAGATCTCCCGGCAGGAAAGGAGCCAGCAGCTCCCGCCTGCCCCTGCGGTCCGGCAGTTCACCTGCCAGTACCGGAGACCATCTCCATTCTTTCGAATCTCTCTCAAATGGACACTGTGCATGAAGGTTGTCGCCATGAGATGGAAGGCTTGCTGTCCTTCGCCCTGAAAGCCTTCTAAGCTCTTCTGGCAGGGAAGAGGGGGCATGAAATGATGGTGATGGGAACTGCTGTAATGGGACGTTACAGCAAATGAAAATAAGCGTTTTGTGCTCTTCATTCCAGCAGGAATTTAAGGTCCCAAAGCAGAACCAGCAACAGCTCAGACAACATGTTGCATCCAGGCAAGGACAGTGCTTTCCTTAGGGAAGCGAATGCAGGTTGGCTCCATGAGAGGTGGAGAGCTGGGATGACAGCCTAATTTGGTGCTTGATTAGCATAGCTTGACTACACTGGGGATGTGCAGAGAACTGGAACGTAGGAACTGTCCTGTAATGGGGAGAGACAGAAATTGCGTATCGCCCTCTTTAAAGCCACGATCGTGATTATGGGATGAGGTTCTTAACCTGCTGCAAGGAGATTTATGTAAGCGATTCTCATTAGTGCCAGTGGGAATTACTCAGAGCTATACAAGTGCATCACAATAAGAAATGTGCCTTGGCAGTTCACTATTAATATTTGAAGATAGTACAAGCAAAGTCTCCTTTTCTGAGTCAAGTGGGCAAAAACTAGTCATATTTTGCGGGGGAAAAAAAATAACTGTTATTTTAGTCTTCTGAGAGGTTATAGGAAGGTGAACCATTGATACTTACAGGTCCTCAAAAATAAGGAATTTCTTATATACGTTGCATGTTAACTATTCCCAGGATTATAACTGCAGATGCTTAGCTACTGTCTGCTGGTTACTGGGGGGCAACAGCCCAGCTCTGGCTTTAGGTGCTGCGGACCAGCTCTGCTGACCCCCTCAGTCCCAGGGCTTCGGTCCTATCTGTCGCTCACCATGGGACAGGAAAGGTTGGTCCCATTATGCTTGCAGTTACATCCTGTGATAAAATGGGACAGGGAGACTGCAGGCGGCAGAAGAAAGGCATAAGCAAAATCAGAATTTGTGATTTTAGTCTAGTGAAATATCTCAAAGAGCTTGCTTCTTTTGAAGTGGCCATTGAAGTGGGTAGAAAGGACTGTGTATTTATGTGAGGTACAGAGAGGCAGACATTGACCTCTGTTTGATGTTTCTGAGTTAGTCATTCTTCCTCTGTTTGGTTTGTATCAGTAACAGGCTTTCAAGTTGGTTTCTTCAAATTTTGGCTCTCTGTTTTTTTGGCTGAAGTTGCCATGAAGTTTGGACCTTAAAATCTGAGTTTTGGCGGCACGCATTATTTTAGGTTGTGTCCTATCTTCCGCTGTACCAAGTGCGGCGACGCAGCGTTTGCCTCTGGTTCACCTTCCTCCCGGGGATGGCAGGGCTCGGGCTGCGTCTGTCAGCAGTGTGTTGCTGCAGTGCTTGCCTGGTCCCTGTAAGACCTGTGGCTAATTGCTGCCGCACTGTTTCAACTAATTTTCTTTATTATTCGTAGCGTTATTTACATAATTTTTTATGGAAGCCCATTGCACTTAAATGAGAGAAAGTAAAATTTACTATTGCTGGCAGATGTCGACAGCTTTGGAACAACGCGGGACAGGATGATTGTGTCCCAGCAATACATACCACAAGCTTGGAAGAAGGTTCACCAAAGCAGATGAGTCTTGCCTCTCTCCCTGCATATGACAAACACCAAAGCTAACCTTTAGAACAGCACATTGCAGGTGATAGTCCACCCCAAAGCCCAGGGTTCCCTGCTGAGAAGGTCCTTGCTCATGGCTGCGCAAGTTGGATTTCCTCAGTTTTCACATTCCCAGCAAATAAACTAGTGAGGTAGAAGTTGGTGCTGTGGTTGGCTTGGTGCAAACCTTGTCCAGGATTATTTTGAAAAGTTGAGGGTCTTGGAGATGATCAGCTGCTAGGTTCGTAACACCGAGGCTGGCGGTGTATGCCCTCTGGGTACTCTCCAAGTCGCAAGTGGACCGTGGAGCTAGAGGACAGCCACAGTGAAGGTGTGTTTCAGGTTTTCGGCTGAGTGGTGGCCAAGGCCTGGCCCAGTGTGTATACATCTGACCGCCCCTGTATGGGGCAGGTACTCTGGTAGGAGGGTTTGTCATGACAATGGTATGTGCTGTCTTAATACTTCAACAGAGATAACAGAATACCTAAATAAACCCTGTTTGATGCTTCGATAAGGATTTCATCCTGCTATGTTTGTAGGCAGATATGAAACAGAGTTTATAATTCACTGTTCAAGGATTTGATCCTTTCTTTGACTTTCTTTTGCATTCCAATTTACAGTGTTTTAACTGTGTAGAAATTACCGTAAGGAAATAAAGAACATAGTCACATAATAGTTGCACAGAATAAAGTCAGCAGTTAATAAGGCATTGGGAACCACGGACCTAGGACGGTTCAGTTACTTGCTTAATACAAATATTGTATCGGACATTATAAAGCAGAAATTTTTTAATATTCACTGCTTTCCTGTTGTTGAAAAACAATCAGACAAACGTGAGACCAAGTGAGGCTACACTGCCTCAAGACACCCTACCACTGTTGTCGTCTCTGCTGCTTGACAGCTGTTAGCATGAGCTGGGCCCAGCCGGGAGCACCAGGCTCCTACGGCCAGACCAGCTTTTAGACTGCCGTGCTAGTTCAACCGATGGGAGCCGAGCCCGGCTGCGGGACGGGTACGGCCGCGGGAGCCTGGATGAAGCATGATTCCCTCCTGAGTCGGCGGTGGCAGCTGGGGACAGCTGGGAGCACCAGGGAGGGAACCCAGGCGCAGGCAGCCAGGCTGCTCGAAAGGGAAAAGGATATTTTTATTCCAGCAGCTAAAACTCTTTTGTATTTTGGTTTCTCTTAGCAGCTATTTATCCAAAACATTTGGGAGAAAAGCTGTCTCTTTATTAAATATTTAACACCCTTGCCTTCAGCTGTGGGCTGAGAAAGCTCCCAATCCACATGTGAGTCACCAAGAACTCCTCCGACAAAACCAGAGGAAGTCCAGATTGGAAATCGCTACAGGAAAAAAAACGTTTGCTGATTTGGAAGAAGTCCAGAATGGTTCACATCTCTCATATATCATAAAATGAGCACAGCAGTCACTGTCGTTTACGTGGACGGGGACTCGTAGAGTCACAGATTTGAAGTGGAGAAGATCTCAATATGCCAGGTAGCATCACGCCCTACATAACGCAGACGAGTAGTGCACCCAATAGCTGGTCTTTTATTAAACGCTGTTCAGATTTGTATACTGACATGCTGGAGATGACGAGACATACATTACTGTTTCCCTTAGGAGTTTGTTCCATTGGTAAATTACTGCTATTTTTAATCTTAGTCTGCTTAGTTTTCACCTCCAGCCATCAGTTGACATGCACCTCTCTGCAAAGCAAGGAGGTCCATGTTTTGAAGGTGCCCCGCTCTCTCAAGAGCACAGCCTGGGACTTGCCTTCAGAGAGCAGGAATGCAGGCTCCTGCAAAAACCACATATAGTAACAAATCATATGTGTGAGAATCGAGAATGATGTGTGATAAAACAGATAACAAAAAAGGTTATGGCTAAACTTTAAGCTGTTCTAGCACTACTGGTAGTGAAGAATATTGTGCACTGTGCTTACGTGTGCCATGCCATGCGTGGTGCTTGTAAGCGACTCTGCTGTTTATGTCTATTGAAGTGACAGGAACTGAATGAGTAAAATTAAGATGCAACTTTTTTTGGCATGTTTCTCCCTTTGGCCGAATTATTTTTTCAACATCCAAATGAATTGTTTGCTGCAGAGACAGGTGGCAATCTCTGTCGCTTCGCCAGTGACAGAGACATCTCCAGCAGCGGTTTTGCACCTCTTTCCACTGTGGACCACGTAAATTTTTTTGCTGGTGATGTGGGTTCCTTGTGTAGCAAATGTACACCTACTGACAAGAGGTTTACTCCTTCTCATTACTGTTTGCAGATACTTTAAATGTGGTTCACCATATGACTGCTGGTAGAAAACCATTAGTCTGTGACACAGGTAGTTTCTGTGCACTCTGAAATCACTTCCACAGGGAAGACATAGATGCAAATGCTCTGAGTGCTTTTGAACAACTTATTGTAGCTGACGGGCCTGATGCTGGTTTGAAAGTAGTGTTTATGTATCGGCTTGTGGTAAGGTTGTTCCTGATTGAAGACTATGAAAGTAAGATCCTTTTTTTGCAGGTGTTGAGCTTGGAAACATAAGCCTTATAGCCTCCTCCACCTGTGCTGGCATGGTGCTTAGTGGGAGGTGAGGAGTAATGCCAGTAAGGTCTGTTAATGACACATCACCGGTCGAGCAGCACTAACTGGCCAACGTATTCTGGCGCAAATCACTTGGCCCCTTTGCTCCTTTGACCTCCTGTGCCTCGTGCAGGTGGGACCTGGACAACAACCCTTTGTGCCTGGCTTTTGCGTAGCAGAGGTTAATGGATACAACTCTGTTTTTCCATAGTTGGCCTGTACTTTCCCCCCTCTTCTGGGAGTCAAGAATGAGATTGCTGAAAGTCAGTTTGAACACTGAAGGCTGAAGGCAAGCAGACACCACTTTGCCAAGCATTCTGCAAATACCCGGAGGCCAGACCGTCAGGAGACAGTTTGTACCAGCATGATGGAAAGCATTAAGACCCGCTTTAAAACTCGTTGCTCAGATGTGCTGCCACATGTACCTGGATGAACGCGTGTGTAAGGACTCCTCGCCGGGAGGAGCTGGCGTGGCCGTCCACCTGCACCTGAGCTGCCTGGTACAGCGGGCAGCCTCGTTGCCTGCCCATCGCCCAGATTGCCTCACACTGCATTCGCCAGCCTCTTTGATGGAAGGCAGGTTCACATGTCAGATTGCTGAGCATTAGGGATAGGGGGTTGGATTTGCGGTGTAATCTTCCAGTAACATTCCTCTTGATCCGGAGACCGTGCTTTATAGAAGAGCTCTTTTCTCTCTGACATTGTGGTGGCCTGCTAAGGGACGACTATCTTCCACCTTCATTTGGAGATAGTAAGGCTGCTACTGACCTGATGTTCATGAAGGTCACAGCTGCACCAGGCAAAATTAGTTCTGTGCAGGACAGTTAAGTAGATTGGATTTTCTCAGTTGTAGCTGATTTCCTTTCATCTGGGTTCCTCTTGCGAAGCCATTTAAAGTCCATTCCCCTCTGCCCCCCACTGCCTGTCTGTGGGAAGAGACCGAAAGGGGGAGATTTCTGCCTGGGCTCTGATTCTGCTTCCAGCCCAGTTCTCACATCTTTCCAGGAGAGAGGCCAGGCTGGGCTTCATAGTTGCTCTGGAGCGGCAGACTATATTCCATCCCATCACGAGTGTCGTAGGGCGAGCAGTGATGGTGTTCCCCCGTGCCAGATGACTGCAGCTTTGCACTGTCTGCTTTGGTTTGAGGACCCTGTGGGGATCCTTCTGCAGATTCCTGGTAACGTGGCTGCAGATGTGGCCGAGACCCTTTCCAGTCCAGCTGTGTTCTTCTTGTGGCTGAATGTCCCTGCAGATTTTGGAGCCTGATGGAGCCAGTTCATTTGGGTCAAAAGACAGGCGAAGCCCATGACTTCTAGTTGTGGAAAATAACTTCTGCTGAAGTCAGCCGAGTACCAGGTTTGGCCAGTTAAGCCTGGCCAGTTGGAAATGTGCCAGATACCTGTCTGTACTGGCAAAACACGGCGTATGGTTGTGCGTGAGAAGCCCATTTGTTGTGAGCGTGGTGAGACCCAAGAGGGAGAGTGATTTCCACCTGGACACATTTTACTTCGATGACTTTGCCAGTGGGATGTTACGATGGTGGAGCTTTGCCTGTGGCCCTGGGTTGCAAAGCAACCACTAATGGAGAAAGGCTCTTGTTTTCCAGGCGTCCTTCTGGTTTCACTCCCTTTCCTTGTGTGTTGTAGTGAAACCTGAAGTCTGCTCCGTTGCTGCCTGGTGATTTTGGGAAGCGGTACTGGAGGTTGTGACAGACAAGTGGTGGAGGGAGGGCTATGTGATACCGGTGAGGGACTGTGTCATCCCAGTTCAGCTCCGCAGCGTGAACGGGGAAAATTCATAGGGAGATTTGCTTGAGGGCCTGGGCAGGAGCGTGGGAAGGGGATAATTCCTTATTTGCAAAGTCACCTTCAGCCTGTCAAAAAGCCATACCGCCTGGGACTATATGGAAAAAGGGGATATGGCTATAATTGAAGTAAAAGACTGCTGCTGTATGGCATGTTCCCTCCTCCCCAAAATGGCAGCCGATGCAAAGTTACAAGCAGATGAGCCGTAATTGCTCCCAGAGCTCCATGTGTCTCCTCTCTGGATAGCAGAGCTGCACTGGAGCCCTGTGCAGCAGGGTCCTGCGCGTGGGAGCCAGGACAGCCGTGGAGAGCCGGTCTGTCCCTCGTCCCCCTGCGCGCTGCAGTCCCCTCGGGCCAGGGGGTCGCCTTGACTTGGGCACGGCAGTCAGCTGCATTGACACTGAGTCCAGCTGACTCTGGGATCGTGCCGTGCTGCAGACCGTGCCGTAACTGATGCTGCGATGCCCTAGTGCAGGCACTGTTACAAAGGAGAAGCACCCTGTCAGCTGATCATAAATGCAGCCAAATCCAGATTTTTGGATTCCGTTTTCTTTGCTAAAAGCTTTGGTAACTTATCATTTTCCCATACTGCACTGAAGACGTGCAATGACCCTGGTTTGTCTGTGGCATTTTCTATTACTTTTTATTGGCATCTCCCTTTATATTATGACAGTACGTTCTGTACTGGCTTACAGGTGAAAATAGTGCTTTGGGGTTTGGATTTTTTAGTCCACATGCATTTGGGAAAGGTGCTAGCGACTGTCGAGGGGTCAGCGTGCAGCATGCCCAACGTGCAGTCGCTGGAGACTTCGGCGTCCCCTGTGTCTGTGTGTCAGAACAGGTCTGAGGCATGAGGATTTTAAGTTTTCTATTCAGACAGTATTATATTAGGGGTATGAAGTATTTGACAGTTCTTTTATATTTACTCTTTTAATGTCAAAATGTGTCACATCTGGTATTAATTGGTGGAAAATTATGGCTCTAATTTACCAATTTGATTGTCTGGGAAAATTGAAAAGAGCGTAACATAATAAATGAAGGCCTATTAATCTTTTAAATTTGTCTGTTTACCACCACTACTGTCTGTTAAAATGGCTCGTTACGTGGTGCTGTAAACAGCTTTTCCGAAGCACTGGTATTCCTGGAGGGGAATTACTACCTGGGCGGGCTGCGGCCAACGTGTTTTGGACTCGCTCGGGTGAGGATGGGGCCCGGAGAAGTGCTGGGGCCAGCGGTGGCTGGGACCCCCGGGAGGCAGGGTCTCCTCCGGGCTGTCCTCTCCTCCGCAGGAGGAGGGAGGCTGCCATTCGGTGATAACCCTGCGGTGTGACGGCACGGTGTCCCCGTTCCCGTGTGCCTGCCGGTCCCGTGCCCCACTGTCCTGTGCGTGGGGATGGAGGAGCAGCCGGCCGGGGACACGGCCTCTCCTCCTTCCCTCCACCCACGGCTGTCTTCTCCATGTGGGTTTCTGCAGTCCAGGGCACAGGCTCCTGCTTCGTTGATGCCCAACACAAAGAGGTGTATTTGTGCGCTGTCATTGTTTTAATCATGACTGATGGACGTGGGTTATTTCCAACCAGAGCTCTCCAAAAGCCCTGATTTTCTCAGACTTGCCGACAGAGGAGCATAGGCAAAAAAAGTCAGATTGTTCTTCCTGGGGTTGCCAATGGAAAAGTTTGTCTCGCAGGCGACATGTGGATCAAACGCAGACCGATGCGCCTCGGCGAGGCACTGTCGCTCCGTTCTGCCAAGCCAAGCGCTGAGGACAAGGGTCGCCGCTGCCTTTCCCATGGACACGCGGGCCAGAAAGGAAGCCGGAGGCACGACGCTGCTCTTTGGGTAGAGTGTGCCCGTGGTGACAAGCCTGGTATCTTCTCTATCAAAAGACACCCGTGTGTCTGCGAAAATACATTTTTGGAGGATCAAATACCAGGTGCTTATTTTAGTGGCAGAAAGCCCTGAAACCTGCCAACTCTGGAAAAAGCTAGTTCAGAATAACTGACATATTCTGTATGATTATTCCAGTATATGCCATCTGTCAGTAGCATATCCAAATATTTATATATTTTGCTTACTGTAACTGTTACAAGGGTACTGAAGCTCATGAATAATTTCATTTTCAGCAGTCATTTTATTACTCTTCCATGGTTTAATAATGATGTGTTGCCTGTGCCCGTGCAGGCTCTGACACAGGGAAGAGAGTCACGGCGTGGCTATGCAGGCGACACCCCTCATACAAAAAGCCTGTAGCCGGGGGATGCCTGAGCCCACGTCCCCCCCGGGTCTGCGCCCGCTCCCACTCGTTTCATCTCCTTGGGCTCCAGCCTGGGCTGTGCTTTCATTCAGCTCCATCCTGCCTTGTCAAGTGACTAGGCTTAGATTGGCAAATGATATCATATGACTAATTATGTTTAATGCAGATAATGTCTTATAATCAAAATAAAGAGTGGATTGCAAACAGATCCTTAAAGGGCATGAGGCACAGAACTGACACCGTATTTATTACCAAGAACATCGCTGAAGTGCTAACAGCTGCTTGGCTGCGGCAAGTGCAGCCCCTTTGCAGAGTTTTCCAGAAGAAGGGCTAAGTGCATCGGAAGCACATTATTGCTGATAATAGTAATTAGTTCAGTAGAGCTCAAAATGTTTTGTAAAATATTATTATCAACCTGATTTTGCAACTGTGCAAACCCCGGTGCAGAGAGGCAGCCTCCTCGGCTCGGAGGAGTCGCTGCCAGCCAGCCGTGGGGATGGCCCTGGCCCCGGGTGCGGGGCTGCTGCCCTGCTCCTTGGGTGACATTACTCTCTCCAGCTGACTCCAGAAGCAGAAGGGATGTCCCCTCTGTACCTCTGCCTTCGTTTTCATGAGCGTTAGCAAAGAGGCTTCGGTAGATGGAGGAATGCACTGGTGTGAAAGCAGATTTGGGTGTTACATTTTTGAAAAGCCATTGTTAAGCTAAAAAAGGAAACCGCAAGCTGTAAAGGTTGACGGAGCTCCTCTGTAAGGAACTCTGATTTTGCTGTGTACATTTGTTTTCTCTTGCTTACTAAAGGGATAAAGTGCAATCTAGGTTTCAGAGAGAGATGGCTGATTAATCTGTCTGCCAGGTACATATGGAAATAAATTAGCAAATGGTGCATCTGGGATTAAACTACTGCAGAGATGATAAATTATTGCCATCTTCCATGGCTGTATTACTGAAGCTTCACTGGGTTCCCAGTACTCAGGTACTTGCTATTCGCACGGTATCACCGTGGCTGGTGGAATGCAAAGCCTCTACATTTGAAGCAATTTTCTACGATATGCTAGTTTGAGAACAGGCCTGGCCAGACCTGTAAGGATATGCAGTATACTTAGATTAAGTATAAGCGAAGAGATTTGATTCGGTCTTTCTACTCTGCCTGAAATTCTGCTGGTTTTTGAGGGCAGGAACGTTTGGCAAGGAGAAAGGCAAGGACCTGCAAGAGCTTTATCCACTATCTGCAGTCACCCCCTACCCTTCACCCCAAACAGCAGTTATCTATGCTAGCCCGAAGTTGTGAGGGCCTGGAATTGAGCGTCCTCTGGCTTGAACCGCTCCCACACCCTCGGCTTGACCCAGATGTAGCTCCAGATTGCACAATTCCAGTTTATCTACGAGATCAAGACTGAGATGAAGCACCATGGCGGCAGGTGGTGTTTCCATTGAATCCCGATACAGGCTTCTCGGCTGTGTCTCTGCTTCGGCTGCATTTTTTGTGTCCTTTTAAACTGATGTCTAGCTGATGGGCTGGCAGCTGAGACATGCTGGCAATGCCTACAACAGGACGTGCGAGTAGAGCAAGTGTAGCAGCGGACACGTGGTGTGCTGCCTTCCTGGAGGAAGAAAGGGTCATGCAGAAGTGCTCATCAAGGCTTCTGCACTGTAATAGTTAGCAAGATCATGGCTGTGTCCACAGTGCTTGTTTGGAGCTCTCTGTAGGTCGTCTGGACTATCATTTTCTTTCCCATCCATGTCGCTGGGTTTCATTTCAGAAGAAACTGGGACAGCTGCGGAGATGGTACAAAAAACGGTAGCTGCACTGGCTAGGCCAGGAGAGGTTCCTTACCTACACAAAGGTGATCTGTGATGGCAGTGTGGAGTAACAGAATTTCTGTTCTGCTTTCCTTATTTCCTGAGGTCTTCACCTGGGCTCTTAACGCTTGCTCTGGGGTCGCTCTTCCCTAGGAGGGAGCTGAGGGAATAAAGCAAATCTGTGAATGGTCACGGAGCAGTTGAGGAGGGGGCAAGTGGGAGCAGTGTTGGACACAGAGATAAACCAAAGATCAAGTTTTGCTTAACATGCCTTGTATTTAAAAGCTTTATTTCAGCTTGAGAACGTATTGAAAGAGTGGCTCAGCTTTTCCTAGGACAGGTTCTGCAGCACGTAGCAGCCGTGGTGCAGAGGTTTCCAGATCCTGTGGCACACCGGCGAGCTGCAGGAGCGGAAACAGCCTTGCTGGGAAAGCTGCAGCCAGGCTCTCGTAGGGAGCCTGCATCCTGGCATGGCGAGCTGCTGTCCCCATGTCCACGTCCCTGGCCCTGCGCAGGCCTGCCGTGTCTCTTGAGATCGGTCCTGGCCAGGGAGCTGTGTGGACACGTGCGGAGCTGGGAGCTGCTGGCACGGGTTGTCCTTCAGCTTCTGACGCTGGCAGGTGGACGCGAGCCCATCGTGAGGCATGGGTGGCCACGGGACAGGTCCACCGTGCCTTCAGGCCTGGCAGGGTGGAAGAGCTGGGCTGGAGGGACAGCTGCCGGGTGACTGTGTCCCCTGCTTTTCTTCTCCACGTCGCTCATTGCAGTCCATGAGTCAAGCACAATTAGGATGTGTGCGTTCGTAATTGAATAATGCTAACGAGAACAGCGCGTTTCATTACGAGATGCATGGGTGGATGCTGGGCTGTAGATCTGAGCTAGAGGACTAGCTCTGTTCAATTAGTCCAAACACAGAAATATTTACTAGAAATAGATTTATCTTCCAGTGACTCTGTTTGCAAATTTTGGTTAACAGCAACAGTTTGCTCATAATGTAATTGTGTCAAGCAGCAAGTAGGACTTACTGTCGTTCTTGGCCTCTCCCACAAAGTGTTTGGAGCAGAATGCACAGAGTGAGTCTAAGGAAGCACCGGCTGATGGATGAACAGATTGCGGCACAGTCATCTATTCTACTGCGCACTTTCAGGGAAACCCCTGCAAATTAGACGTGTGGTTTTTAAATGTACAGAAAAAACTAAAGAAATTACATTACCAATGAAAAATTAGATGGAAGTGTCTATTCCAGTCTCATAAACAGTTCAGGAAGAGCTTCCTCTAAAATATTCTGCTTTAAGCACGCATTTAATTTGTCCTCTGGGAGCAAAATAAAGTTCCTAAGATAAAACATTCTAATAATGATTTATGTAAATTTATTTGAGCGGAGCAATGATGCAATTGCCTATAGCAAATTGTTTGGAATATGAAATGGTATTTACGAGCTGCTTCTCTCTATATGAATACAATAGTGATAGGAGATGCTACATAAAGAAAACATAATTGTACATTCAAAATGGAGTCTGATGCCATGTTTAGTAAGCAGGAAAGCCAGTTGAACAGATTGCTGAGTGCCTGATAAAATAATCTCCAGCTTAATTCTTCATAGGCTATTTGTAGCATGCGTTTAATTTAAAATTTAGATACATGCCACACATGACCATAACAATCATACCAGGGCCATGTATGATAATACTAATTGTTTGCTTCACATTACACATATGCAACATCTCAAGTTGCTTTGCGAGCAGAAAATCAGACTCCGTATCCTCAAAATACGGATGAAAAGAGGAAAACAACTGTAGTCCCCAGCTGCTACAGGCATACGGGGCCAAATTTATCCTGTCTGTTGAAGGTTATGGAGTTCCGCCAGGGATGACTTTGATCCCGTATGTCTAGCAAAGTGGAACCAATATGTCAATATAAGACATCCTGCTACTTCTGATGTTCTCCCAATAAAACAACATCATTCAAAGTGGCTTGAATTTCCCAAGTGCCCGAGTCACAGATGTGATCAAGGGGCATATTTCAAAAATGTTCTGATTCTTGCTATGTTTGTGTTAAAGCAGTGAACAACAAATTGGCTTTTTCATCAATGAGGGCTTAAGCCTAGGAGCTAGGAGTTGCTGGTATAAGCGAGCGTGCATCAGCCCTAGGCACAGAAGACCGAGGGCCATTTGAAGCATTTTAACAAAACGCTGCAGACAGAGAGCTGTTTCTGCTTTCAGATAATGCAACACGTGTTTCACTTGAAAAGCTTTATTTTCAAATCAGGAATGAGAGTGGTGCGTAGAAATAATAGGGTTCTTTACTGTGTGTGCTTTGGCATGCTAAGGCATCTCTGGATACCTGGTGATGGGCTAAGCCACAAAGTTTGCATTCAGCTCCAGCAATTTACAACTTTAAGAGATATTTGAATCCCTTGTTTTAAACAGGGCTGATTCCCTGCTCCCCAGTGGCTAGTCTCCTGGGGACAGGAGGCACTTGTGAAGTGAATTCAGGTGAGCACCATGTGAAGATACACACATCTGGCTATTGTACGAGAGCTGAGAAGTCGGTGTCTGTAAAATTGTGCCTGTGGGAATCCTAGAGGGATTCTAGTAAAATAGTGCTCTGTCATCTGCTTAGGGTTCGGGCGACATTCTTGCATTGTTAAGTTCCTCCCAGTTTATTCTGGACTAGCACTAAGTGCCCAGTGTAGGAAAGCTACAGCTGCTGCTCAGGACTTCACTGGTGGCGACCCAACGGTCTGACCAGCACCAGACTGGCGTATTAAAGGCGACAGTGAACAGAAAGTAACCCTCTTTGGTCTCACACTTACAGGCTGTTCTTCTGGGCCCTTCATGTGTATCTGAGCAAGGTTAGGAAAATCATATCACTGTCGGCGTGACGAACCTGCAGGTGAGAACCTCTGACCGAGGTGGTGTTTATTTCTAGCGGTGCTACATTGGACTGCATGAAAGGCAGATCTTGGTAAACACTGTTCCTTCATGTAGCTGACAACATTTTACATAAAAATGGTCCTGGGAGGTGATTGTAGAGTTTAAAATTAGACTAATTTATAATCAAATTAGTCTGCGGCCATTCAGTATATGGTGCTTTATGAAGAGCATTTTGAATGGCTGTGGACAGAGCCACTCCAGTCTCTGCTTATAAAGTGCATGGGCACTGTTAGCTCAGGGGGAAGAGGTAGAAAGGTACATCAGGCTCGCCACACAAGCAGCAACTGGAAGATCATCTGTTTTGCTCTATTTATTCCTTTGTGACCACTCTCTTCTGCCTGGAGCTTTCTCATCTGCACACTCTGCATTACTTATGAATGCCAGGCCGAATCTCCGAAGACATCTAAGAAAGCATGACAGCATCACTTTCAAATGTTGATCAATGCTGGTTTGCCCTCCGAAACAGGCAGTAGCCCCTGGAAATTGGGGTGCAGCCATACGTGCCTTTGGCTTTGCTCTTTGGGAAGCCATTTCTTTCCCACAGCAGGTCAAACCCAGGGGATCACCAGGTCATTTACTGAGACGGCACATCTTCCTTCAGAAATGTGGAGTTCATTTTAATAGCTCACCTGTTTAATGTGCTGGGGTATAGCTAACACTGTCTATTACATGTAAGGAACTAAACTGGGACACGTGTGTCACTTGAGGGTGCTACAACTGCAAGGAGGGTTTCAGAAGCAGCTCTTGATCTGTCAGTGGCTACCGTAGGTCAGATGTCTTCAGCCAAGATAAAAGCTTTGTTTGCTTAACAGGATCGAATTTTCCTCAAAGAAGTAATTGGAACAATAGGAGAATCACCCAAACCTGTGCTGAGCATTAGCAGATGAGCTGTTTCGAAATCGATCCATTTGGAAAGGAAATAATGTGCAGATTGGTCAAGGTAATGATGGTATTGGATGATAAAGTAGAAGCAGGGGTGGAGAAAGCTTGTGCGGGATATAGTGTCACCTAAAAGCTTTGCAGAAGTGCTTTTATTACCCTGAATCAGCTTGGCTTTGCACTGACACTTAGCTGTTTGCAAAAGAATTATACCTGCTTCTGAGATAAATACATCTGACAGTGAACTCTTAACCCCTCTTTCGCAGGCCCCTTCTAGGTAGTAGCTGTGGAGAACGAGATGCCTTCAATTTTTCTGAATGCAGGGTTAGACAAAATGGGGTGCAAAACTACGGTACATAATTTTCTAGTGAGCAGAACGCTTCAGGAAAATTACAGTCATTATTGAATGTAATGAAACCTGACAAATTAGAGTCTCATAGGCCCTCCTTGAGATTAGCGTGATCCATTAAACATGCTCTCTGACTGCTAAATGGCATTGTCCCATTTCACCATAAGAACTTGAGAAATCCTGAGGTAACTCTGGCTAACAGCTGATTGAAAGCACCCAATCAAGAGCCCTTTAAAGTAAGAGGAGAAATTATCCTGATTAACATTATTTCCAAGAAGGTACTCTCTGAGTAGGCTGTAAATTGTGTTAGAAGCATTTGGGTATTTCAGGGAAGACCAAATTTGACACTAAAGTGGCCACAAAGTAATGTACGAAGTGGAGTGATCAAGGCAAGAACATTTTGTTGATTGTGGTGGGAAAATTGAATTACTCTCATTTTCATAGCTATTCAGAATATGTACAATAAAGTGAATGATACTTAGTTTAAAAGAAGAGCAAGCAAATATGAAGAGTACAAAAAGCCCCCTTCCCAAAGCCTTCTTGCCTCATGATTTACATCGTAAGAATGTTTTCACAGGGAATAGCATAGCACGCTGATCGTGAATACCTCATCCATTATGCTAAGACATCCCAGTGATGCAAACTAAATCAATACAATAGTATTTCTTAAAATGATTGCTTTTACCTTGACTGATTGTGCATTAAAAGCAACCTTTAAATGATGGCCATTAGCACCTGAGACCTGGTCGCTGGTCCTGACTGAGCTGACATGAGATGAATTGCGAAGGATCTGTGTGAGAGACACGGTTGGTGCAATCCTTCTGAATTGCACGACGGAGTCCATGAGAGCACGTGTAATTCACCAGTATGATATAGAGGGTCTTTAGCCCGTGGAAGAGGTAGGACATGGATTTACTCTAGTGACTGGTCCTTCAGGGCACTGAAGACCACTTTAGACAGTTTTTGTAGGCATAGGCATAGGCGAAGAAGAGAGTGCTGTGGCTGTAGGTGAGCGTAGTAGCATTCCAGCAGCAGATGAGCCTTTCCATTAGTAAACTGTCTAAAAATTCAAATCCCACATCTAAAAACAGTAAATAGTATGCGTGCATAGGAGTGGTATAACTGCAATTTAGTTTTGCTTGTTCTGTCTCTTGGTGTCACCCATTGCCTGTCCCACGTCCCAGTTTGGGAGGTGCTGCACACTGCTGGGCACAGTCTGCTATGTCTCGCTGAAGCTTCTAGTGCAATGATGCGTGACACTGAAGTGCAGTAAAAATTAAAATCTGGAATAATGGCAGGCATTAATAGATATTTCTGTAGTTCCGAGGCAAAGATTTAAATGAAATTCTAAATGTCAAATTAAAAGAGCCACGTGACTACAATTTAATGTTAGGAGCTGTCTAGTCTGGTAATGTCATCTCGTTTCATGAGATCCTCAATGACTAAAGCTGATCCAGAGGACTGATTTGTGGTATTTTTCCGAAGATCACTCATTATAAATGACTCAGTTAGTGGTGCTTTGGGTGTGGTCTTTCAGCCAGAGCAACGGGCACTGGTACAGTGGGAGAGTGCCATCATGGCATATAAAGAAGAGTTTAAGCAAGAAGCATTGAAAGGTTGGAAAGGAAAACAAGCACTTGACATACAAATAAGGTTCCCATAATCTTACCTCTGCTTAGAAGGAGGAGTCTGTCAGCATGGCTGACCGGGGGCAGAGCAGAACATGATGAACATGAACGCAATCCCAGAGAAGTTAAGTTTATTTCCCCCTAATCTAACTGCCTATAAGCGTTTACGGCGCCCATCGCTGTAACATCTGAGCTGTATTTGATGTTGTTGTTCAGGGCTGGCAGCTCACGTCTGCTATCAAGAGCAGATCTTTAAGGAATATCTCTGTTGGCTATGATGCAGCTTGTACATAAAAATATTTACAGTAGCTGCTTACATCTGTCCTCTTCCGAAAGATAAAGCACTTGAGTGCAACACTGAATGACTGCTACCTTCTCATCTCCCTGACATTCATTATAAACTGAGAACCCAAGTTTTTTAAAAGCTATTTAGATGTTTCGTGCTGTAACTTTCTCTAATAGATATATTCCTATTGATTGCAATGAAACACACAGAGTAGAACAGAACAGATCAATTGAAAAGTAAAGTTAAGGCAGCAAGTACACTTCTTTTCCACTTACCTTAATGGAAACAGTTACGGCTGGATCTATCCCAGGTGTAATGCTGCTGAAGTCAATGGAGTTGTACCAGCGATGAATTTGGCTCCTAGTGTTTTGTTTTGACCTTTTCAGAAGGTTGCTCTGCAGGAGCGAGACTATTAAACACAGCCAGCGATACCTTAAGTCGAAATACAGAAAAGGCAAAGCTAGAGTGCATAGCACCTTTTTCATTAAGGGAGAGGCCTGACTCCTATAGAGCGAGGGCAAAAGAATTGATTCCAGATAAGTGCTAAACTTGGTTTCAGGTTTCCCCAGTGAATAACAATCCCAAGTTGGCCTGAGACTCGGGCACCTCTGCATTCGCGCACGGCTGTCTGGAAGGGGCCGCGTGGTCCTTCCGTTTGTCTGGGCATCAGGAAGGTTTTGGGTTGGATCACAATTCCTGTTTGTCCACTCACCAAAAATCCATGTAGAACAACAGAACATACTGATGGTGCCGGTGTCCCAAAACGGCCTGGCAATGCTCCGTGTGATGGTCTTTATTAGCAGGTGGTCCGGGGTTTCAGTAGGCAACGCAGGTTCTGCATGTGCTGCAGTTGTCTCAGGAAGGCAGGGAACAGCACCGTGACTTTGGCGTGTTTTCAGCCTCAGACCGTGATGTTTTACGCCGCTGGGTGCACTCATCCAGGCCAAGAGACAGCAGTGTGCTTTATGGCGACGGACAGGCGGCTGTGCGGCGGCAAAGTGGCGCTCAGGACTGGCACCGTCTCGCTCCTGCTGCGATGGCCTTTGGTTCTCCGCTGAGATTCCCGGTGATCTCCGAAAGCAGAAACAATGAGCCACGCGCAACGTGGCTCTTCATGTGAATGGAGAGCTTTATTTACAATATTGCTCATTGTTTTCTTTGCTAAATGTTGGGGTTTCTTTCAAAAAGTCAAACACAACCTCAGATTCTTCGATTGCCCTAAGCATCGCGCCCCGTGATTCCTTTGCTGAGTGAGGCTGGAGTCCCTGTCCCAGTAGAGCTCTCGGAGCAGGAGCCCGGGGAGCAGCCTTCCGCAGCAAGGGCTTGCTTACTTTCCTAGCGTCTACTGCACTGTGTTTACTAGTTTCTTCTGAAGTGTTATCATAAATAATTAAAGCTAAACTGTGCTTGTTAAATAAATGAGGAATGCACATGTTCAGATGCATTATCTATGCTTTAATTGCACTCATTTGTTGAGGCCCTCCTCCTGTAAGGAGCGGGGAGCCTTCTGCCTGGATGGAGGCTGCAGGAGCAGCAGGGTTCAGGCTGAAGGACAGGGCCCTTGCTCATTTGCCCAGGAATTTTTAAAACACGTTTTTGGCATAGTGGTGTACGTCATGCGTTGCGATGCGATGATGTTCCTGGAGTCAGGTGCTGTCCTTTCACTACGGGATTTAAAAATGTGGAGAAACTGTTTCTCGGGGTGCAGCCTTTACAGAGGGAGTTTCTGAATTGCTGCACAGAGCCTCACGGCCATCCTGCGTAGTGATTTAAAACTTCTGGACTCAGTAACTCGATCTTCGTTAGGAAGATCTGTTTTTATAATAATTGTCTCTGAAGAGGACCTGGGGGATTATTAAGAAATGGCATTCATTATCAGTAAAAATGCCGTGCAGAAATTTCCTAGATGAATGTTGGTGTCCTGGATAATGTTAATTTTTTTCCACAAGGAAACAGAATTTTATTTAAAAAGCATAATTATCTTAATAATTATCTTGAAAGCTAAATTGGATTTTAAGGCTTAGCCTGTGATTTAAGGCTCGGTCAGTGATTTCTAGGTGGTTGACACCTGCAGAGCTGAGCAGCTGGGAAAAGCTAAGGCTGGTTGTTTGGGAAAAAAACCCAGACAAAAACCAACAGAAAGAAGGGTGAGGAGGAAGAGAAGTAGTAGGGTCATTGGTACGGAGAGGCTTTGGTAGGACCTGACATTTAGGAAGCAGGCTAAGTTGGAGAGAAGTGAACTCAGGCAGCAGAAACCAACTTTGGAGCTTGAGGGCTGGATTCTGGGAGAATATGGGAGGTGGGAAACAAAGAATTTTTGGTTTGGAGGCTTTTTTGGTTTTTGAATTAGGAGGCTTACAAGAGAGGCTAGTAGCTGGAAGATCTGCTAGAAGACCGTGTGATGGCTCAGTAACCAGCAAGAGGACTCGCTGGCGGCAGGCGTGAGGATGGAGGTGGAGGGGTGGTGAGGCTGCCCAGGCTGAGGAAGACATGGGCAGAGCAAGATGATGAGCAAAAGGAACTGGTGGTTGCTGAATATCTGGAGGTTTTCTAACTTGGCAGAAACCAGATTTGGTGCAAAGCGAAAGCAAGAACAATACACTGATACAAGGGAGCTGTAAGATCAGAGCCAGAAGTCTGTGTCTGCCATCACCAAAAGAACAGAGGTGTCCCTAGGTACTGCTCACAGCATCTAAAATGTTTTTTACGGAAGACTTTTGTCTTTATAGAGGACATGGTTGTAGAGCAAGAAGGAATGAATAGATTTGCTCTTTTTTTCCTGTACTTCGGCTTTGCCTTCTTGATGTTTATTTTGGTTAGTGTGGCTTCTGAGGCTGTTTTAATTAGTTGTTTAAACAGACTGCCTGTGAATGGTCCAGAATCTCATGTCCGAGGCTGCAGAAAATAATATTTCAGTGAAAAGGAGTGGGAAAGTGAATTTTCTCTGAGGAGATAAGTTTTTGAATGATTGTTTGTCTCTGCATCTAGAAGAAAGGAAATGAATATTTCTTATGGCAGCTGAGAGATGGTCATGAGGAAAAGGAAGCCATTATTAATTAATCATCAATTATTATTTTAATATGTATGTGGCACTGTGTGACTCGTGCCCCACGGGGAAAGAGGATCATCTCTCTGCTTGAGGAGCCTACATTCTAAATTTAACCATGGTGAGGGCTGCTCGTGGCAGATGATGTGTTTTCATCATTCCCTACTCTGCCTCAGCTTTTCAGTCGAATCCCATTTTAATTCCCAATCCCCAACAGAGGGGAGTCTGCACTAAGCAGGAATGGCGAGATCAGAGTCTAAAAGAGCACAATCAATGCAGTAAACAGAGAGGCAGGATTAGAGGTCTGATCTCAGAGTTTTATCTTGCAATCCTTACCCAGAATTGCAGTAATGTAAATAAAACCTTTCCAAGAATAAGGAGTGCAGGATTTGGTGCCAATTTGGAAAGACCTGCCCTTCCAGGGCTCTCAGACTGGCGTCCAAGTAAAGCTTGGTTTTGTTTTTTTCTCCCCAAAGTGTTTAAACTGACACACTTAACGGTGAGACCTGGCCTGCACGGGACTGGTGGCAGCAACGCTGGGATGTTTCTCTGATGGATGTTTGCCCTGACCTTACCTCTTGCTGAAGTCCCTTTCCTATTTCTGTGCTTGGAAACAGTTGTTTCGAGGTGCCCTGGCTGTACCTGATACTGTGCTCAGCTGGCAGCAGTCAGCGGGGTGACGAACTCTGATGGATGTATTCCGATCAACCCCATATATGTAGTTCCTAGTAATTAGCTGATACATCACAAGGGTTGTATCGTAAGGAGGTGGTTCCGCAAACTGTCAAACTGAACTCTTTGATTTGAAGAATATGTGCACATGGCAGCCCACTTGAAGTGGAGTGCATTTGAAAGGGCAACTGAAAATACATAATACCAAGAGAAACCAACGCTTGTGTAAAGGACCGATCATTGTCAAAGCGTGATGTAGTGGCTAGAACAGAAAATGGGAGTTGAACAGTCTAGGGTCTATTTTTGGCTCCACCTTATCTGTACTGAAGTCAAAATAATTGGAGCTAAGTACAGAAATCTCGCCTTCTATAGGACTTTTGATCCACTTTCAGAACTCTGTAACAGGGTTGTGCTATTTTGTTTTTCTAGAAGCACAGAAGGAAGTTGCTGTGTTTTGTATTAACGTATGCAAGATTTTTCCGTAAGCATCTGAGTTATCATCAGAAATAGGACTTCTGTGCTGGGAGGGATGAATCTGTGGAAATCTATAGCTATTGCCAGATGCCAGTCTTGATCAGAAATCTGTTGGCTTCACTGAAATTTTTCATAGATATTTTCCCCTGTCAGGTGACCTATTTAAATAGAAGAAATACCATGTAAGAGTGTTACAGAAGCTTCTGGGCAGAGATTCCTTCCTCTGCAGCGTAGAAGCCAAGGACAAAAAGGCAAGTTTTTATTTATTAGTACATTTTCCTTTATTTAAATAAAATTCAATATTTTGAATGTGACTTTTGCGTGTTAAAAGACGCTCTTTAAAAAACCGAACCAAACCCGTCGTCGTCTCCAGGGGCACGCCTGTGTAGTGCTCTGTAAAGGTGCCCTAGCGCTGTCTGAAGGTGTCCCAGTGAACTCCAGAGGAGCTGCTTCTCCAAGTTCAGCCATCGGGACCGTGAGTTAGCCTTTGTGCTAGTGTGGGGACGTGGCTTTCAGGACGTGCTGAGGTTTGGCTGTCCCTACACCGAACAGTGCAGGAGGTAGCAGACATATCCTTAGAGATTACCACATGAGAGGACGTTGTGATTCCGCTTTGTTTCAGCTAGCTTCCAACTCTAGATGATTGCTCATACCTGCTCCCAAGAGTGGAGGCACGCTAATAGTTACAGAGGAGAGACAATCTAAGTGTACAGGCAATGGACTCTGCAGAGACAGACTTGGCAGCAGTTTCATCCTCCAGACTGGCTCGGGCCCCCATCACACCAATCATGCTGCCTGAGCCTGCTCAGAGCTGGGCACGTCCCTTCTGGGGATCAGAACCGCCCAGGAGTGGGACCTAAAGCCAACAGTTGCAATGCACAGTCCTGAAATAATTCACAGAAGAGACGTGTGTAGCAGGGTGTGTTGCCATCTTGTCCATCTGAGTTAGAAATTAGAAGCAGAGCCATCAGAGGAGGGGGAGACACCAGTTCGGTTGTCTGCTTTGCCATCTCCTGCCGGCCGCGGAGCAGGACGGGCACGGGACCGCAGCCACAGATGGTTTGGCCATACCGGTTTGTGTAACGGCTGAGGGCCAAATGTATCCAGGGTCACTCTAATTTCTGTGTAGGACATTGCCCTTGGCAAGACAAGTGTCTTGTAAGATGAATACCCCGCTGTAACTGCCCTCCCCTCTCACAGGCATGCTGTGTCGGCAGGGAGGGATGGGCAAACCTTAAGGCAGGCCTAAAGATGACACTTTTGAAAGTACCTGAAGGCTGTAGCAATACTAACTTAACTGAAAGTCAATTGAAAGTCACTGAGACTTCGGCTCTTAAATCTTTCCAGTGCTTTTGCTGCATGTTACCATCAGTATTTGAAAATCTAATCTGTTGGCTATGCCTCCATTGCACCATCCATCTGAGGATCTCTAACCAAAGCTGTAAATATCTATAAATCTGTAATACCTTATGAATTTTTCTATATTGACTTGAGTTTTGGGATGTTTACTGTATGAGTGTATTGATTCAGGTGAATAGGAAAAATAACCCAGTCAGTAATAAAATCTGATGGTCAGTCCCTTCTCCAGAAGCGCAGTTCGGGCAGGTGGCAGGCAGTGCGAGGACGGAAGGGTCCTGCAGGCGAAGGCCAGCGGGCCGGGGTGAGTAGCTTGTGTGGCCAGAGGCTGTTGTTACAAGCCTCTGACAGAAGCCCAGAGGAGACCTCACAGTTTGTTAGATAAACAGGGTTCGTGCTCAGGGTGCTGCTTCCCAGGGCTGGGAGCAGCTGCGGGATCGTGCCCCGGGAAAGGGAGGGATGCCTCGCGCCCAGGGAAGCTGCGGTCGGCACAGCAGAGATATCACCAACTGCAGCACGCTTCACCGGTATCCCCGGCGTATGGAGGAAAGCATCCACAGGTTGTCCCACCTGGCAGCCGGTATGGATCTGTACCATTTTGCCTGAAGCCATTCTGTAGACTGCAGGGAAAAACACTGGTGATCCGCAGAAAGAGCCAGGCTGCCTGACGTGGATGCAACGTTAGGCTTAGCCGCAGGGCCAGGAGTGGTAGGATTTGTAACCGGAGTATGTTTTTTCTGGTCAAGCTCCTCGGGATATTAATTGACATTGTTCTAACTCGGTCTCTTGCCCTTGTGGTTTATAAAGCAGAAGAGCTTTTTTGCCCTGTTAATTTCCTGAAGCACAGTGTATTGCTTTCTTGTTTTAAATAAAGCTCCTGCTCTATTTTTGAATAACATAATGAGTGAAAAATTACTTTACCCATCCTGGTGGCAGGACAGCAATTTGTTACGCTGCCAGCTGGAGGACCTGGATCAGAAACAAATTTGGGTTCCCAGGCTGCGCGCCAGAAGAGCTGAGACATATTTTTGAGGTGATGTACTTGGGCTCTCGGGGGAGATTGTTGACTGAACTGAGCTGCTTTCAAAAACATCCTGCCAGCTGAGCCGCAGAACACTGCTGGGCTTTGCCTCAAAATGGCCAGGTCTCCTGCCCCGCTTGGCGCGCCGTGCTTCCGAAGGGCTCCCAGGAGCTGGAAGCGCAGGTGAGGAATTCGGGATGCTTTGAGCAGAAATTAAGTTCCTGCATGTATGTTCACCCTTACTTGTCAGTTATTATTATTGCATCGATCTGGCATGAGGAGATCATGTATAATGATGAGTGCAGGTTGGTGGAGGGGGGATTGCCCTTTGCACATGGGGCCAGAGCTGAAACTTGAGTAGAAGATGATGCAAGGCCATCGCTTCCCATACCACCACCGCGGACTTGACTTAGCTCCACGCCACTCTCTGAAAGCACTATCTCTCTGTCCCTTCCCCATAGCCCTTCCCACCGCACTCCACGGCCCCTCCTTGTCTGCCGGACCATTTCCACCTTGGTCTTGCTCCTGCTGTCTTAGTCAGGTGCCACGTGTAAGCCAGAGGCTGAGACTTGCACTGGAGCACCTGTGAGAAGGTTGGTAACTCTGAAGCTGCAGCTTTTTTAAAGGACAGAACCTGTGTAGGGCCTGGTCTGTCATAGCTTGTGTCTGTGTGAGGCAGGATCTTCCAGCTGCTGTCCTCTCCATGGATGAAGATATGGTCAGCTGGAAAGATCTGCTTCCACATTTTGTATGGACATATTAAGTGCTTGGAAAAGCTCCAGGTACTTCAAGTGAGACTACAAAGCGAAAACTACAGAGTGAGACTATAAGGGAAAGCATGTTGTTAGAACCATTTTATTGAAAAAGAGCACCCTTTTCTCCTATCTGAGTAGACACAATATGGATAATTACAACTGTATGATTTGATGGTCATTGATAGGTATGTTTATGTATTATGTTTTATTGTTTATGTATACCTGTAGTTACTTCAAAGAATGAAATACAGAATTAAGTGTATTAGTAGCACTGTTTGAGCAGTAGAAAGGCACTGTAAAATCAAGAGAAGTCTACATAGACATGAGTTGTGTCCTAGATATGCAATAATTATCGTAATAAAAGAAATAAGGGTTTCAAGTAAAGCTATCATGTAGCAGGCTTAAAGCGAAGGAAGAACTTTTTTCACACAGTCAATAGTTAAAATGTGGAACTCCTTGCTAGAGGCTGTTGTTGATGCTGAAGCTTACCTGAATCTTTTTTAGACAACTTGATAGAAGAAAAAGTATCTTTGAGTTTATAGCAATAACACAGCATCTGATCGCATCTGTAGCTGAAGATTTTAAGCAGCAGGTCTCTGGAAGTACAGGAGAACGCTGCAGAGTATCACTGCGCGTTTACTGTGCTCTTCCTTAGGATGTGGCTGGAACCAGGACGTGGGTGAGAGAAGCTTTGCTCTGACCGGCTTCTTCAGCTCTTACAGTAAGGGTTAAATGGAGTTATGTGGGGATGTAAAGAGAGAAGTAAAGGTAGAAGGTTGGATGCTGATTTAGTTAGCACTGGCGTACATCCAAGGGTGCAATCAAATAGTGCACGAGCGCTGCAGTGCGCTGGAGTGTCCGAGAGCAGCTTCAGCCCAGCTCCCTCAGGACCCTGCAGGCACCAGTATTGCCCTTCCCACTCGGAAGGGTGAGCACGGGCATAAATTTCCATCTGGCCAGTTTCATGATTTATTCCACACTTTCAAGACTTATTCTATCTGCCTGACGTATGAAAGAAGAAACCCTGATCAAGTAGAACCTGTTAACGTCAGAAAGGACACCCTCTGGGTACTTGACAGCTACAGTCCTGGTCTTGAAGGGACTTGAGCACATACTGGCCATGGCGTGAATGCACACACACACCTCCCTGTGCTCGTGCTTGCTCACTCACCGCGATCAGCTGCTTGACAGGGGCCGTTCTGCAAGTCTGGAGGGGTTTGCAGATGCTAAGTCAGGGTGTACACGTGCTTTCGGAGAGCCATCCAGAAAATCCAGTAAAAGTACGCAGTCCTTCTGCAAATCCAGTGGTGTGTACCTAAGTGGCCAAATTTGCCCCGTTGACCTCTTGTTTCCCTCTTGAGCTTGGCTGGTAAGTGTTCTGATGCAGAGGCAGTTGCTCTTCCTTTGCTTGCTCAGTACCTTCACCACAGGCTCCTGGTCCGTAGCTGGGGAGCCCGTGCCACAGTTACTTTCCCAGAGCAGCCTGTGTGCCAGGGACCCCTCCCCATGCTGGGTCTGTGGGGAGTCTCCAGACAGCGAGCGTCTTTAGGCCCAGCTGCAGTCCCACGCTTCGCGCGTGAGAGCAGCACATCCCTGGCTCCCTAAATCTGATGGGTGCGTGTGAGAACCCAGAGTCACCCATGGCCGGGTACAAGAAGTGTGTCAGACCAGTGCTGTGGCAGAAGAGCAAGTCATAAGGTACCGGTGGCAGTGCTTGTTCAAGCCCAGTTGTTTTGCCCTCTCCACTACTGCAGTAGTTGTGACAATAGACAGAAATAAGTAAAAGTAAGGGTGACACATGTATTCTTCTCTAGCCTCATCTGGCCAGCGTTTATGGACTGTCACACTCTGTGGAGTTGTGCTCTCCCATTGACTACCCTGTAGCTACCAGAGTGTATAAATGTTAACTTTCTGTGGATTGGGATGTGCATGTGGTAGTAGATGAATAGAGAAGCCACAGCTTTTCCTTTGAGTTGAAAATATGAGGTTTTTGCTTTGCGAGCATCTGAATTTGCTGTTTTCTGGTAAGAAATACCTACACTTTGTTGCAATGATATGAGCAAAGCACAGAGGAGCCCAGCCTTCCTGACAAGGGCTCACATGGTGGTGTCTTCAGAGCCATGAGAGGATGTTTTGGAAAGCCAGGGAGGAGGAGTTGCAAAAGAAGTTTTCCAGTAGAGGCAGCAGCTGTGCATGGCTTTGGGCTGGGCTGAGCTTGCCATTGGTACCCAGTGTGATCCAGCTGCCCTCCCCTCAGCGACGTCGGCTGGCCCCAGCGCCGTGGTGAGGACTGCCCAGTTGGCCACGCCATGGGAGTCTCGCCTGAATTTGCTGAGAGCGGTGTCTCAAGACCCACCCGGTGACCTCTCTGGCCAAAGCCATCCATGGCACCCTCAACTAGAACCGTAGCATTGACCAGCCTAGAGATTCCCCGTCAGTCGTAGCTAAGGGTTGGCTTCGTTGCATGCAGTTAAAGCTGCACCGTCAGCTTGTTTGCTCATCCTCCCCCAGATTTGGCATTCCTCTGATTTTGCAGCCAACTGTAGGTTGTTTTTATTTGGACCGAATCTCGCCTCGGGGCAAAAGTGACATCGGTTGCTGGGCCTCATTAGGGAAATGAGGAGCAGGGTGTGGGGAGCCGGCTGTGGGGAGCGCCTCCGTTTCCCACTGCTGAACTGGGAGGTGAACTCCGCTCGCCAGACAGGTTAGTGGGGTCTGGCATGGGACGGGGCTTCAAAGCAGCCCTTTGCCAACACCCTTCAGCTATGAGAGGCTCAGGAATCTCGTCAGGTGGAGAGTTTCTGATAAGTTAAGACTTGCATGCTATGTGGCGTAGGCTGCTCCGTTGCTGTCTTGTGTTTGTTGGGGGATTTGGGTTTTTTTTTTTAATCGCCGTTTTAAAGCACTGTAGCAACAGGGCAGCAGGGTTTGTGTGCGTCTCTGGTAAATTTGGAATTGTGGATGTAAATAAATGAAGATTATTCACATGGCTGTTGGTAGATGGTAAAGACTGTTTCTTCAAGTAGTGCAGAAGTTCTTACTCTGCTTAGTTACAGCATTTCTAGCTTGGAAGATGGAGAGTGATTAGTGAAAACTGCAGTGATTATTTCCTTTGCAAACCTCCTTTGCTAGCCCCCCCCCTTTTTTTTTCTGGTGTTTAGATACCACTGTGATGTTGCCTTATGTCTCCTACACTTTACCTAGTTTTATACCTTACACAGTGACTGGACTTAAGCTATGTAATTCCTGGCTTTCTCTTTTATCTAGTTGTTTCTGACCTTTGGAGTTGGATTGTGTAACCAGAGGTGCCAGTAACGTTTTTCCACTGAAGATCAGACACATGTCATATAAGACAGTGTCTTTAATGTCACTTTGTAGTTGCTAGTTCAACATGCAACGAGTTACTAAAGTTAACCTGTAAATACTGTGAGCAGTTTATTATCCAAAGAAAAGTACTGTTTGAAGAGAGCCAGTGCCTGTTCCAGCCAGCCCGGCAGCAAACACCACTGCTCACGCCGCTAACACTGAACTATAACCTGCCTCCTATTTCATGCTAAATAGGATAGCAAAAGTATTCTTAGAAATGGGATGCTTCTAAACATATCAGAAGCTTGTTTGTTACAGCACCTTAAAAAATATCTGTTTTTTGAAGTCCGCTGTTTTCATTTTGGCACAAATCATAGATGTTCTATAAGTATCTGTAAGCACAGGCTCTGGAGATGGGCTGCTTCTTATTGAACATGCATCGGCCATTGTCTTCTCACTTCTTTAGACGTGGCCTTCATTTTGAGGTCAGACTTTAATTTCTGAAGAGTATAATTTAGAGCTATTTATAGCGCTTCATGATTACCTGCAACTACTAATGAAAAAGACCTGGCAACAGAGAAATAAATACGTAGTGGATGCAGCTGCTCTAACTCTATGAGAGGTAGTAAAAACGAAGGCCTAAACATCCGAGTGAGTTTAACAAGGGCGCAGAAGCAAGCCAAGTGTCTGTTTGATTGCAACAAGTTTTACAGGCAGCAGCCGACAACACAGGAGACTCCCGATCACTGTATTTAAAGTTTGCTTTCCCGTTTGTCTGGAGTGGGGTCAGTGTTGTAGTGAATAATTTATAGGCAGCATGAATGAGCTCATTAGTCACCTTTTCAGAGCTTAAATGAGTTTTGCGGTTGTCATTACATGGGCCTTCTGTTCACGGCTCGGCAGCAGGCTGGCTTGTGGCAGGACAGCCCGTCTCCTTCCAGCCTCCATGGGCCTTTGTCTTCTACTGAAACCCCCACTCTGCCGCCCAGTGCTGGTCCAGTAACCTCTAGGGGTTTCTCAAGTAATAGCTTGGGGGTTTTTTTGGTTATGTGTGACGTTTGGTTTGATACTGTGTTGTTTTCATGTTGTGTTTCTTTTTTCCATTATGGAAAAAAATTACTAAAGATTATGTGACAAGTGATATGGATTAAGTAAAACCTTCTACCTGCGTACAAGCAGTAAAAGTGACTTTTCTCTTCAAACGTGCTTCAAAATTTTGTTATACCCATAGCATTTTTTTGTCCTTCAAATGCTTATGGAGGTGCTAAACTGTGCTGGAACTAGCTGAACCTTACAAGGAGGAACAACTATCAATGTTTACAGGACTGCAGATTTAAAGAAAAAAATTCCCAAGATATTTTGAAGTTGCTTTGGATGCTGAGGCCTGCTCTGTCCTTGTGGCATCCTTGTGAGAAACCTGTGGAATGAGAAATTTGCCTGCAAAATATCTCTGAGGTGTGAGATGGGCCGTGCATCCCAGATGACTGCGGTTGTTAACGGAAGTTACCTGTTGCCAAAAACACTGGAGCAGTGCCAAAAGACCCGGCATAAATTAATGCCCCAATGGATAAGTCAGCCCATAATCATAACAAACTTTCGTCACCGGGGAGAAGCCAAAGGCTACTCGCAGGGAAACCGTCCTTGCAGGCCGTGAGTGTGGCAGCTGGGAGGTGGTTCTCGGCCATAGCTGGCGACAGAAGCTGCTGCTGGGATGCGGGTGATTCAGCTGTGCTTTTTTTCTGTGCCAGCTTTCCTCCTTCCTTCCCCAGTCTCGCCCACCTGCTCTGCCTGGCGGCTGCTCTCCGGTTCAGCTGTGGAGCCTGCCTGGCCTGCCGCTGAGGAACAGAAGCTTTCTGCGGGCGCTGCTGGCTCTTTCTGGTCCTTCCGCTGCAGTTTTCCTTGCTTTCCAGTCCTTGCTCCCCGATGCATTTGGTAGGCTGGTATGTGGTACTAAAGCCACACCAAGGATAGAAGTCTGCTTAATCATTTTACGACGCTGTGCTTCTTTCCCAAACCCTGCCTCCTCTCAGCATCCCTTCGCAGACGCAACTGTAGGTCGGCCTTGCTGGTGCTTCATCACTGCATCGCCTCATGCAGGCTCTTGTAGCTGTCTCAGCGTTGCCACAGTCTGGGAATCTGGACCCGTATCTCACAGGATTTCCTCCGGGAACAGTGTTCAAGAAATGAACAGGAAGAGTAGTGCCGCGTGGTGAGGAGAGGCAAGCACCGTGGAATATCCTGTGCTCCAAAGAGCTGGAAATCAAGCTGGGACTCGGCACAGTCGCAGTGAGGAAATCCACCTGGCGCAGGCAAACGGTCAGAGGAGAATAATCAGCCACTAGCTTACAGCTCTAGTGACAGCAAGTTGTGTTCAGTGTCACGTCCCGAGATCCTCCGCTGCTGAGATGCGAACACAAACTTTGCGACCTGTGAGGCCCTGTTGCTACTTGATTTTGTGTGCATAAACACACAAAGAAAGGACAGACTCCTGAAGCTTGTGATGAAATGAACAGCTTGTATTCAGCAAAGCTGTGGCAGTACTTGAGATGCTGTCCAGAAAGAATTTTGTCTTAGTTTTTGAAATTCAATTTGGCAACGCTATTTGGGAACTTTAGCAAAGAACTTGGTTCTCTGGTATAGTCTTGCCCTAAACTTCTGATCTTCACTTCTGTGCAGTGTTGGCTGCTGCTTTTCCTCCTCCTTGCTTTCAAGAACAAAAATTCAGTTGATTTCTGGTTCTGCTGATTACTTGTTAGTTTGACTTCAGCTGCCAAATGGCGAATGCTAATGTTGCGATAACTCCCGGCCACATTTTGCGGCATTACACCTGTACAACAGATAGCAGAGTCCGGGCACCAAACCCCAGAAAACAGTTTGTTCTTTTTTCAGCCTCTTCAAACACTGTAGCAGTACCAGAAATACTGGCTTGTAGTGCAATTAAGGTGCCAGCTTTGTTAGGTTAGGTGTGACTTCAGACAAATACAGCCGTTCTAGCAGAAAACTCAGGTGAAGATATGTTCATCCCAGCAACATTTTGCTTCCCACTGGCAGGGCTACTCAAGTAAGCTACACTGGCAGAAGCTTCCCCTTAGCAGCACAAGCTAGGTTTGAGCTTGGGGTGCCAGTATGTTGGTGTAATTACAGCGGGAAAGCGTCTCATATGGACCTGTTTTAACAAATGTATGTAGGACAAACCAGTATGTATGATACTCTCCTCCCACCGCGCTCATGTACAGAAACACGCTTGCTGGGAGCTTGTCAGCTGTATATAATTTTAGCGCTAAGTATACTCATTTTCTTAGAAGCTGCAAGCATGTGTTACTACAATAACATTGTAAATGTGCATACATTATTTTATAAAGGAACTATTTCATAACAACTCTGGATTTTATTTGAAGAAATTCATTACATTTTAGCCTGTGAAACAGAAATGCTGTAGATACTTTTGTTTGCTCGCACTTCTGACAAAGCTTCGTGTCGGCACTCCTTTTCTCACCGCTTCAGTTCTGTTTCTGTTGGGTTTCGCCAGCTGGGGCAAATGAGAACTTGAAGAATAATTAAATGAAAAGTTGGGAAAAAGCTTTGTAAATCTGATTCCATGGTCTCGAGTGAATAAGCAGAAGATAGATCTCCTATCAGTAAGCTGGAGTAAGCTGCGCCTTCGTTGTGCACGCAGCTTATATCTTTAGCTAGAAAAAAGGGGGAGCGCGTGCTTGTAAACGGCCCGGGGCGGGAAGGCAGGGTACGGCCGCGCTTGGAGCAGCTGCGAGGCAAGAGCCGCTGTTTTCCGCAGGAGCGAGACACTGCTTGTGTGTCGGGGAGGTGTGTTACCTCCCTACGAGGCAGAGACTCTGGCTGTTCCGGTGGGAGTTCAGATACGGCTGTTTCTCTGCCCCAAACGTGGGCATAGCGCAAGCAGCAAAACCAGGCTGGTCTGCCGTGGTTAAAAATAAAGAAGTGTTGATACTGCGGGTTCTGTATGAGGGACTGGAGAAGAGCGCTGGGAACAGGAGTTGTGAGAGAGGAAACGAGCAAACACATATTGTGTTCATTATTTGGTTTTTCACAGTGCCCAAAGATGTTCAGCGTGCTTCTGCTCTGTACCAGAATAAATCCATTGCCTCAGAGAAGACAGAGGTTTAGAAATGCCAAGACTGATGGGGAACGCCAGTCATTCTGCATGGGGGAAGAGTGGGAACAAAACAAGATGGCCAGCGTACGGTGTTAGAGCCTGAGTTGTGAGGGTCTGATCACTGATCACAACGGGCAGCAGCCCTGTCCACTTCAGTCACTGAAAGGTAGCTCGCACATCGGGGCCCTTGCAGAATTGGGATGTTTTTGTGTACAGCTGCATGTCAAATTGTAAGTGAGCAAGCGTAGTTGGCAAACATGCAGCAGACCTCAGGGAAGAAATTTGACTCTGATATAGAAAGAATAAACATTGACAAGGGTGCCAGTCAGTGAGGACATCATAATCGGAGATCAGGTTAGGAATGGGGGCTGAAAGGTGAGGATCAGAAGTCGTCGTGGTTTAACCTGGCCAGCAGCTCAGCCCCACACAGCCGCTCGCTCACTCCCCGCAGTGGGATGGGGAGAGAATCAGAAGAGTGAAAGTGAGAAAACTTGTGGGTTGAGAGAAAGTTTAATAGGTAAAGCAAAGCCGCACACATAAGCAAAGCAAAGCAAGGAATTTGTTTACTACTTCCCATCGGCAGGCAGGTGTGCAGCCATCCCCAGGACAGCAGGGCTCCTTCACATGTAATGGTGACTTGGGAAGACAAGCGCCATCACTCTGAAAGTTGCCCGCTTCCTTCATCTTCCCCCAGCTTTCTGTGCTGAGCACGACGTCGCATGGTCTGGGATATCCCTGTGGCCAGCTGGGGTCAGCTGTCCCGGCTGTGTCCCCTCCCAGCCCCTGGCGCACCCCCAACCTGCTTGCTGGTGGGGCAGGGTGAGGAGCAGAAAGGGCCTTGATGCTGTGTGAGCACTGCTGGGCAGTAACTAAAACATCCCTCTGCTATCAACACTGTTTCCAGCACAGATCCAAAACCCAGCACCATACGAGCTGCTACGAAGAAAATCAACTCTATCCCAGCCCAATCCAGCGCAGGAGTGCAGGTCTGTTGAGTGGTGAGGTCCGAGAGCAGCAAGTGGAAATATTTAGCAAGGTCACGTGGCACGGTCATACTGCTAGAAAGGGAAGATGTTCCCAGCAGAGATGGAGATGGAGAGAGGAACATGAGCTTTGGGGGGCTGATAAAGAACCGGTGACCCTTGCTGTGCTGGTTTTGCAACTGTGGCTTGTGGGAGGTTATCAGGGATTCCAATCTGGAAGAGGGTAAGAGATAAAGGAGTATAGGGAGATGGCTGGAAATCCTCATTAAATAAGATACTGCAACATCTGCAGCTGGTATTCTGGAATCTGAGTGGAAAGATTAGACTGTTGTATATTAGCCCACGAGGCTAAAGTGCAGCTCTGCACTGTTGGGTCTTCTAATTGGCCTTCGGTACAGCAAGTACTTTGGTCTTGATGTACAAACAGTTTTCATGTGTCAGTGTTGCAAATCTTTTGCTAAACAAGTTAGCATTGTTGCTGTCTTAGAAATGGGGAAATCGTCACCCCAGTAAATTTGATGGCTTGCCTAAGATCACAGTGAGTTACTCGATGGCTGTACACTGGATGTTCTGCTGCTGCTGTAGTCTCTAAGCCAGCAGTTCGTCATCTTTCAGTGGTATTCTCCTTTCTTGCCTAAGTTGTATTAAGTATCCTAGCAAAGAGTCAGAAGACGCTGGGGCACAGCCTTCCCAGGAGGCAAGATACCAGTGTTTACCTCGCTGCTGATGTTCTACCGCCCGGCAAGTCAGCGGCTGCCATTGCTGCTGAGCTCCGGGCCGAGTGAGAGCCAGCGAGAGGCACCTCCCTGGGGTGCCTCAGCAGGGAGTCCCAGGCCGGCCTGCTGACCTGACGTCCTGCCTGTCCCCCTGCTCCGTCACCGTGCCGTCCCCCGCTCTCCGCCACGTTGCCTTCTCTGTCGGTATGGTAAACGTCTTGTGGTGGTCCTGCACTGGCACCCCTGGTGTGCGCTCAGGGGAGATTCCTACCCACCACGGAAAAGATAGAAAACTCTGGAACTGATCTTATTCCTCCAATATCGATGGGGAATTTAGCCACTAATTTTGAACAGAATTGAGCAGCGTACCTGAACAGGATGCATACATAATGTGTTGAAGGTGTAATATTCTTTGTGTACTACCCTGCATCTCATGAGGCTTCCCCCTTCTCACTTCAGAAATGCTTCTCATTAGCTGAATTCTTCTTGGTCCTCTGTTCTAAGACACTTGACTTTTACAGGTGATGGTAAATGCAATAAATCTCCCTGCTTGCTGATAAATAGACTTGTTGATTCACTCAGGAAAGCTCTGAAGCATTTGAAGTCGATTCAGGTGGGTGGAGTTATGACTCCGTAATTTAGTTTGGGTTTGAAACCAAAGGGCCGTGAGATAAGAACTGTGTAAACTAATGGTCTGCTGACTGCTGGAGCTTTGGGCTGGTGGAGTCACGGGGCGGGTTGGGTTGGGTTGCTGGTGGGTACCCGGCAGGTATTCTTCCCATTCTTCAATCCAGCTGCTGGCATGTCTTCTTGAAAATACGCAAGAATGTGAAATAGCACTTCAGTGGGTAGGGGAGGGAGAGCTATCGGCAAAAGGAGGTCTTAGCGAGTTATGACAGGAATTTCGAGTTTGAGAGAATAGACAGAAAGCTCTTCAGCCCCGCACTTTGAGAACAAAGTAGTTGCCACTCTCTTGTCTAAAAATGCGAATTTTGCAAGTGTCAAGAGACAGTAAAAATGGCAGCCTGTGCCTGGAGAAATGACCAAGTATAGGCGCAGACACGCAGGAGGATGCGGCGGTGATCCTGGCTAAGCAGGACGATACTGACTGCGTGAGCCAGCGCAGGGTTCCTGCAGGTCTGGAGACAGCTGTCCTGACTTTTCGAAATAAAATGGCTAAAATGCTTTTCTTCTCGGCTTAGGGATAATTTGTGTCCGGGGCTGCATTGGAAAGGATCTACCCATATACCTCTATTTCTGGCTCGTGTGACGTTGTTTATACGTTACTGCAGCGGACCTTTTGTATACTGGATGGAAAATTAATTTAAAAGTACATTCAATCTGCAAGCCTTGTTGGCCCGTAGCAGAAGACCCTGGATTTTTGTGGATGGGCTGCGCAGGCGTTCCAGGTGCTTGTTCTGCAGGAGGCCAGCCGTGCCCCGGTTCTGGGCTGCGAGTCGCGGGCGCTGCTGGGCGTCGCGCCTGCTGCGTGGGGCAGGCTGCGCGCGGGGCCAGTGCTGTCGCCAGCGGGCAGCTGCTGGCTGGGTTTGGATCGAGCTAGTCCCTCCGGTTAGTTTAAGTGATGGCGAGGGGTTTTTACACGAGTTGGGGCTAGTGACGTGGCGGCACGGCAGCAGGGGAGGAAGCGCACCCTTCTTCCTCCTTAACTCGGGCCTGGTTTTAAAGCCAATTTCCTTCGACTGCCGAAACAAGCCGGCTTCTTTCCTCGGCCGTTGTTGTGCGTTCCCGCACCGCGGCGTGCGGGGAGCCCCTCGGCGGACGGCCCCGCTCCGTCACCCGCCGGGGCGGGAGCGGGGGGGCGCGCCGGTTACCCCCTCCCCGCCCCGGCAGGGATTAGCGGGCGATGGGCGGGACGGAGCCCGGCGTCCCGGCGCGGGAGGCCGCTCCCGGCTCCCCCCGAGGCGGCAGGGTGAAGCGCGGCCCTGCCGCACTGATCTTCGGACCCCG